>Ga0126342_10000134_pt1 | contig 54242 bp, 40 predicted proteins | sample Cyp1metagenome_FD_92528 | JGI IMG/M metagenome (GOLD analysis project Ga0126342, IMG submission 92528) | Coral microbial communities from Lord Howe Island, Old Settlement Bay, Australia - Cyphastrea 1 metagenome | ecosystem: Host-associated > Invertebrates > Cnidaria > Coral ...
CATTACATTACATTAATATTTCATTAATATTACCCCCATAAATCACCATTACATAGGTGTATACATACATACATACATTACATTGCATTAATATTTCATTAATATTACCCCCATAAATCACCAGTACATAGGTGTATACATACATACATTACATTACATTCAAGTAATATGTCCATTATATCTCCATAAAAGTTGGCTTTCGATCTATCCCCGGGGCCCTGGGGGATCCTTCGTGCGATTCGTGCAACGGGACGAGTCACAGAAAAGTTTCGGATCGCCTGGATGAAGTTGGTGAATGGCTAGAAACTGGGTGGATCATTATATATGTATATACATATATATATACACACATTGAATCATTATTCATCCACGATTTTAAAGGTGGACTTTTTAGGATTTGAACCCAGTTGCTGGCCTGCCAGCTCTCCAAGGGGTCCAAGTGCTGATGGCACAACACATGTCACCAATGCTTGGGATATGACCAAAAATACCCCAGCCAAAATCATTGATTTGGCTGCTCAAAATGAAGATATCAAAACCTATACCCCTATTTTCAAGGTTTCCCCAAAATTGCATGTAAAAAAACGCCCTAGTTTTTCCGGCCAACCTCCCAACCTTCCCTGGAATTCTGTGGTTTTCCGTAAAATTCAACCGGTTCTTCCCTCATTTGTCTTATGCATTTCCTGAAAGCAACGGACAGCTAACCACATGCCTGTCCTGCTCAGGTCTTCTTTAAAGCCCTGGGGCAGGAAGAGCAAGGGCCCTTCACACAGGAGAAATGGGTCTCAACTGATGGAGATGGGCCAGATGCGGTACCAAGGGGCCACACAGGACATATCAAAATTAGATGAGGTACGGTATGTGTGGATTAGTGAATATTGGCTAAAACAATGCATTTTCTTGGGGTCAAGAATCTGATACCAGTATACTAAGAAACGATTTTTTTTGGATTTCATGAGAAAGCAAACTCATAAAACGGGGGATGAGCCAATTTGCACAATTTCGGGTTAGCCACGTCTCCTTTTTTCCGCTGGTGCAACTCATTTTTCATAAGTGGGGTACATCCCATATCCAACTGAGTCTGAAAAGTGGATACCCCCAATTTTTTGTAGTCTATCATCTGTTTCTCTATTATTTGATTGCCACAAGTGGTGATGACATCCACGATTTGAAAAACACATCCAAAATCATTTGATATCATCTGGTTTTTTGTCATTGTATATCCCATTATTTTGTTATATATATATTGGTTGGTGGTTTCAAACACTTTTTATTTTCCATAATATATGGGATCATCCTTCCCATTGACGAACTCATATTTTTCAAGATGGTTAAAATCACCAACCAGTATATATCCCTATGATATCTCCATGTTTGATGATGTTAACCCCCCAAAAAGACACTACGTAGATCCGTGGAATCGCTAATTTTGGCAGGACTTTCTAGCCAAGCTTCTCATCACGCTACATTGGTGCAGCCCTTGGAACTGGCCCCGTGTTTGATGGGAATAATCTGGGAAGATCCATTATAAAAATATGAATGAGGATGAATGGGATTCTATAGATATACTTGGAATTTAATGGGACAATACTTGGAATGATCATTGGAATACTGATTTGGGATAAATATTCCTCCGGTCACCACAAAGGTGGCTGGAAAATTCGCCAGTTCGATATGATTTTCCACCGCCTGATAACCGGAGGGCACCCCGTTCATACCATCGACTGATGTGGGAAATGAGTTTCTCCACCATCAAATTTGGGGGGGATGGTAATTTGTTACAGTTTGCTATTGAAAATAGCCCATAGAAATAGTTGATTTACCCATTAATAGCATGGTGATTTCCATAGTTTTTTGTATGTTTACCAGAGGGTATATGGTTTTCTGCTACAGCTTCGGACTTCAATCCAATGCAGATAGCCTCCAAAATTTACAAGCGCTGGATGACTAGCTGCAGGCTAATCCTTTTAAGCCATCCATAGCTGGGATTATGTTTGAAGAAAAAGGATTCGACTAGCTGCAAGTGATTTTCTAAAATCTAAACAAACGGAGCAGAATCCGCATCTGAAGCAGAGATTCATACCTTCAAATGAGCAATTGATAGCAATTGTCAAGTACAGTGTTTACGGTGGGGTAGTCATCACCTTCTATAATACGACAATAGAGGGGACATGTTCAGCCAAAATGGGCAGACAAATCCAGTCAAAACGGAATTGATCTAGGCTTGACCAGCATTTTCCAGTTCGCAAACTGATATATTTTTCCGGAGGACAATTTCACAAACCATCCCCCAGTCATCACTATTTTTATAGGTGGTAAAAAAATAAACGATTCCCAGTCATGGTAGTAGTGGTTTATGACATTGTTTGTAGCATGTTTTAGCCACATTACATGAGTGGTTGGTGGTTTCAAAGATGTTTTATTTTCCACAATATATGGGATAATCCTTCCCATTGACGAACTCATATTTTTCAAGATGGTTAAAATCACCAACCAGTATATATCCCTATGATATCTCCATGTTTGATGATGTGAAAAGATAGTGAAAACCACCAACCAGATGAGTTATGCAGCTTTCACAGCGCGTTTGTCGTTGGAGAACGAGGTGGGGAGATGTGGACATCAGCAGTCCATTGGCGCTGCTGCCGGAGGATGGCTATCGAGTGCCCTGCCTAAACCTGTGGCGTCGCTGCTTCATGCGGCATGATCGAAACAGGGATTAAAAAAGGGATATAAGCTGGGATATTAACTGGGTTATACCCATCTATAAATCAGAAATCCCATGATATTGGGAACGTTTCGAGGGTTGGTATATTTCATGAGATATTTTTGTGAGAAATGATAGAAGTGGATGGACCAACCATTGAACATCATTTCAAGGGGATGGAACCATTAAATTTCAGTGGTGCTCTTGATGGGATATGATATTTATGATATGGGACAGACTCATATGGGGCATGAGGATCCCTAAGAATGATTGGGCTATAAAACTCTGGTATGTGGATATGGCGGATACAATTTTTGACCCCATCATGAGTTGATGGCCGTTGAATGATGGAATATATATATATATAGATAGTGGGAATATAACGGGATACAATTGGACATAGCAAATCGACAGTGGATAGTGGATAGTGGATTTGGGGTATAACACCTACCATGATATGGGATCAAATGGGATATGAATACATATACATACAATATTCCTGCTATTTGAGTTTGTTTGCATATGCTGGGAACTTCTCCAGGATCGGATGGTTTAACAAGATAAAACTTCCGCGCGAAAATGCAATTTTAGGGTCTGCCCACTTTCTGGGCAGTACAATATGTGTTGAGAAAATATCAAAAAAACATCAAAAATCACATGGTAGCACCTGAAAATTCTTACTGCTGCTTTATGGTGCTCACAGAGCCTTGTTTCCAGTTGTTTATCTTCAACAACATCCCTTTCTCCAGACAATGGCCATAAAGTTCAGTATCCACCATTTTGAGACACTCCCAGTTGCACTTAATCATCCCCATGTTTACAAAATAGTTCCTATATGTTCAACAAAATCTGTCATGTTTTGGTCAAACCCACATGGTTTTGCATAAAAAGGTTGGTATTTAGCCCTGAATCCACTAATCTTATCATCATTTTCCATATTTTCCCCTCAGACCGCCACAAAATTGGAGATATCTTCCAGCTAAAAAGGGCGCCCCCAACTCTTCGAAGCCCATTCGGTGTGTCATGTGTCGCTCGATCCTACACTGAGGAGGCTTTAGAGAAGGCCCCGGGGGGAGAATGTCTGATATCCAGATGGTAATTTAACATAACTGATGGGAAAATCACCATTTCTAATGGGAAAATCCACTATAAATGGCCATTTTCAATAGCTATGTTAGTTTACCAGAGGGTATCCAGATGGTCCATTCTGCAATCCGAAGCGTGACTTTTGACTCAAAAAATGTGTCACTGATGGCAAAAGATCACTGGTTGGTATTAGACATATTACTATTCCATGAAAATATTCCACTATTGGTGGGAATATTATACCAACTATTACTATCATTATATAGTGGAATATATATATATATATCTACTGCTTGGTGCTTTGGAACATGGCTTTTATTTTCCATAATACCAGTATATGGGTTGTCATCCTTCCCATTGACGAACTCATATGTTTCAAGGTGGTTAAAACCACCAAGCAGTGATTTTTTGGGAATTCGAAAATACACATGCCATCAATACCCTCTGGCAATTTAACATAGCTATTGAAAATCACCATTTTCAATGGGAAAATCCACTATAAATTGCCATTTTCAATAGCTATGTTAAATTACCAGAGGGTAATCCATCTTCTATGCCAATAGTCCATGAGATCCGATGATTTCTGTGACATGATGGAAAATTCACCAGGGTTCCTCAGAGTTTCTGGCTTCAGCATGCTGAAGGTGGCTGGTTTTAGAAGGGATAGATATGGATGATATGCCAAGCAGAGAACTGGTCAAAAAGATGAAGACCCGCCGCGGTTTCATCCAATATGGTTGGGAAATGGCCATGTTACCTGTAAATGTCCATTTTCTTGGTGCGCAATCGCTGCAAAAGACGCCTGACGGCGTGGTGATTTTTAGATCTCTTGTAAGGATTTTTGGGGGTTCAAACAGGCTCAGAGCTCCAAATGGATACCACCGAAATCCAGAACAGCCTGGCGGTTCTGTTGGTGAAATCCATCATTTCGTATGGGTTCTTCCGTTTCGAAGAAGATATTCCTGGCAGACAGAGATATTCTGAATGGAGTCCATGTTAGATTTCTTGTAGTTTCAGTTTCCAACAAAACATGCGAATGGAGATTCACAAAAAATTAGATGCCTGAAACATGTCAAGATTACTGGCTTAAATTGGGGATACGTGTCATGTCGCCAGCATCACCAGCGGAGTGTGGAGTCGAGCAGCAAAACTCGGGATTCCAGAAGTACCAGTCATTTTGGATGTTCACCAGATACCATGGCCCAGCAGGGGACCAGCGCTGTAAACCATGGCCCAGTGGTGAACGGAGGGAAACAGTTCGGAGCTGGAGGTATACAACGGTTGGTGGTGACTGGAACCGATGGGAATTTTATGACTTTCCAATACTTTCCCTAAATTATTGGTAATTTCATACTCCCAACTGACGAACTCCATCATTTTTTAGAGGGTAGGTGTACCACCAACCAGTATATATATATGTAATATAACCATATATAACCAACAATCAATGGGATGGTATATGGTATATGGTGTGTATATATTTTTTTTTTTCCCGACATTTCCCAACAATGGGGAGCCAAGCAGCTCCTAGGAGTTTCCCAAGCAGTTTAAGAATTGATTTGGCGGATGGGTCGTTTGGCCACAATGGGTTTCTCGACGTCAAACGTCAAACATGAACAGAGCTTGGTCAGTGCTTACCTGCAATTTGTAAGTGCAACGTATCATTCATAGAATTGGATGATGGGAAAATTTACAGGAAAGCCCTATATTTGATGGTAAAAACGATGGTTTCCTGTAGATTTTCCCTTAAACCAATCCAATGAATCATGGCTGGGTAAAGCTTTGTCGGGTTTTTTTGGCTGCTATGAATTGAGGCACAACCATTGCCTCTCTGCAAGGTCTCCAAGACCGTCGCATGGTAGGTCTTAGCGATTTGGATACTTTCGGAAAGGGCCATCCATCATAAAACACCCCAAGCAGGGTCCAGAAGATCATTTGCCCAGAAAAACATGACAGCATTCCTTCGAATGGCCCGAGGAAGTCTACAGGATGCCCCGATTGGGATGCAAAATGATGCAAAATACCATGGTCCGTAGGTGTTGCTTCAAATCAACCCCATGGTATCCCATGGCATTTCTTTCGTTGTGTGTTTGCTTTGGGTGATTGGATGATTCATGGGTTTTCTCACCATTTCCAAGCCTGGGGTTGTCGGCGGCTGAGCTAGCAGCTGCGATCGCGAGATGGTAAAATGATGAAACAAATCTACTCTTAGAACTGGGGACCAGCGTTGCACCCCCAAGCAGTCACTCCCTTGCGCAGGTCATGCAATCCGAGGAAGGCCTGTTCGTCAGCCACCCCAACTCCCCATCTTGGTTGGCAAACATGCCCCCGCATTCGAAGGACTGCCAGTTGGGTCGGGACATGCGGGATTGCTTGGCAGGGATATGTAATACACCTATTCACCCCATGAGTTTGGGCACAAATATGCAGGTGACCAGCATTTTCTCAAGAGGAAGGTTGATAGATTGTCAATCAGCAGCGTAAGAAACTATAAGCATGACCCTTTTCACTGATAGAAACATTCTTCTGTTGTTGGTGGTCCTTGGTCTGCCAGATCATTTCGTTCATTGTCACAAAGTTGTCTATGAACCCTTTCAACTGTAGATATATCTGCCATAAGCCCAAGTTATATGGAGGTGTCCTAAAACATTGCTACCCCAAACCATTGGTTTCCCATAGGTAACCAATAAATTGGACACGATGTTCATTGATTTTCTGATGCCGTTCGCCCCAGGATGTCTTCTGCGTGAACATGTTTTGCTTGGACCAGGCGCGGGCCAAGGGGCCCAAGGGCCACAATTTGGTTGGAATTGGCCGGATGAATCCACTGGGGATTTGTTGTCTAATGGATTTTACTTTTAAGTTTCAACCATAAACATAAAGAGACAGCCCAAATTAGCCATGTGTTTTCGTTAAGTATGCGATATCAACCATGTGATGAGTTTTAGGATGTTTTCCTTGGGCTGACCCCACCAAAAATGATGCTATGAAAAAGGAACGAAAGCAGACAGGATTTATTTTGGGCTTGGGAATTGTGATACATCCCCCAAAATTGGTGTAAACGCTACAGCCGATGTCAAAAAACAGAGACTGTAGGTTTCAACCTTTTCTACCAGCTCAACAATGCAACATATTATGGACATAGATGATCATAGATGCATATCCGTTTTTTTCTTCCAGGTCTGTCAGTCTGTCCATGGGGTTGCTGCATTCAAAGCACCTTCAAATTGGTTGAATACAGCAAACATACAAGAAACGCGATGAAGTTGATTGTCAAAACATGTCAAAACACTGATGTTTCCTGCCCATTTCCCGCCATAAATCATCATGGATACGTTTTACCCTGGTTTTACCCTGGCAGGCCTTTCAGACCCAAGCGTTGGATTTTCTGCTGCAACTTGGCTGTGGAAAGGGGTATTTCATCATGTTGGTTTGAACATGGCGGGATACCCAAAAAATGATGGTTTAAATCGGGGAAATGACGGTAAAGCCATTGGAATTTGCGATACCCTACTTTCAGAGAAACTCATGTTATAACAGTAGAACAGTATAACCTAGTTTGTAATGGAATATGATGGACTATGAATATTAGATACTCGTAGTGTGTACATGTTTACGGTATTATATACATAAAACTCCACACATGTTCACATGTACTGGGAGTCAACTGGGATTAAACAAATCGCGGTAGGATTGATGGCTAGCCACTGGGCGGTCTGTCGTAGAAGCTTCAAAAAGATGGGCTACCCGGCAGCGTTGTTCTCAGGTCTGCCCGGGGTTTCAAGCTATGATGATCCCAGCATCCGAGAATAACCCAAGATGAGTAGGTTTCATGATGATTTTGCCACCCCTGTTGGGTGGTCCGGCCACTGGGTAAATTTCATCCTACTGACATTGTGGCTTGAAACCAAGGTGAAACGTGCTGGATTTTGTTCGTTGATCCAAAATAAAGCTTTTGGTACCAGCGGGAAGGGATTCAATGCAACAAAAATATTGATTGAAAATTGATTGTGATTGAATACCAAGTTTCTTCTTTCCTGTAAATCCTTTTTTGTTTGACCAGCTGCTCAGCTTGTTTTGGGTAAATTTGCAGTGACGTGAAACGACCTCAGCAATGGTCAGAGGAATTAGGCAATTCCCAGATTCAGCGATGGGATTTTTTCGGCCAGATTCTTCAGAGCTTGTATTAATGATGGTTAATGATGGTTAATGATGGTTAATGATGGTTAATGATGGTTAATGATGGTTAATGATGGTTAATGATGGTTAATGATTAATGATGGTTAACGTTAGATCCAGTGTGATCCATGGGGGATTTCTGTGATCCATGGGGGATTTCGAATCAAGGCCGGCCTTCTCCTTGTTCCCGGAGAAGGACCGCGAGAACGACCGTGGAGCCAATGGTAAAGGTCTAGTTGGGGATGGTTTTTAAGCACCCATTTATGGGAACATTGTGGATAGTTTATTTTGGGATATTTTTGGGGTTTATGGTTTCCCACATCATATAGTGACATAGTGGACATATCATGATATAAGCATATCCAGACACAGCAGACACAGCGGTCGAAAGGCTCCATAATCCAATTACCAAATGCTGCCACTTGGCTAGGCATCATTCCAGAACAGGTCTTAATTTTTTGTGCGTCTCGGTTCTGGAATGTTGATTCAAATGGAGCAACATGTATCCACCACCCATGGGGCATATGTTTTTTTTTCAATTATCCCACCATCTGATTACTATGAGAGTTTAAGCCGCCATGTTCATTCCATGTCACCAAAGGCACCAGCATTGCGAAATGAAAAATTGGTCTCGAAGTCGCAAGGCCTTGTCGGATCCTGCTTCCAGCGATCTGCATTTGGGACCTCATTTTTTTCCCAAAAACTACGGGTTTTCTACGGAAATTTCTTGTGGCGGCAGGAGGTCTCATCATTGTCCCAAACAAATCTGGGGGCATAAGTTTCGCCCACAAAACAAAACACCCTCTAATTTTGACGCTCTGGTAATTTAACATAGCTATTGAACATGGCCCATTTATAGTTGATTTACCTATTAAACATGGTATTTTTCCACAGGTATGTTAGTTTACCATTTGTACAACCCAGAAAGAATGGGTGTTGGACGATAATTTTCCTATCGGATTTGACCCCATTTTACAGAGTTGGGACAGGACTACTGCATCATCACGCAGCCCCACACTGCACCCAACACGCCGTTGCTCAATGCGTCCCTTGGTCGGCTTTTTTGTTTTTGGGACTGGACTGTGGTCAAAACAGGGATTTACATAATATAGGTATATATATATACATAATAAAATGATGTTATACAGGGTACATATATATATATCTATATCTATCTATATCTATCTATATAGTATAATATTATATATATTATACATATAGCAACCCCCAGATAGAAAAGAGGCTTCTGGCGGTTGCCCCTTAAATTTAACCGCCGGAGCAATGGAGCTCCATGTTCACCAACGAAGGATCGGCCACTTTGTTTCACCATGGGTTTTTACCATCAAAAAGGGGGTTCCATTGATGGTAAATATCCATGGTGAATTGGATAGTAACCCCCTTTTTTATCTTTTTTTGTAACCATGGTAAATATCCATCAATGGTAAATTTTCCCGCAATCCATTGATAAATATTGATAAATATTGATAAATACGTTTAGTTTTACAACCTGAATATGGGATGGGATGATGCTTCAATGGTGACAGTCTCACACATTCCGATTCATCCAATCTTTGTGGAATGCCAACTACAAGCTGTGGCTTACCTTGGACGATGGTCCCCAGTTGACCACTTTGTTCAAGAGAAAGTTTGAGAACCAACCAGAGTTGCAGTACTAATCACGATATATCACGATATGTTTGGTGTTTTGACCCATGGCATGTTGCAGATGGGATACAGATACCGATACTCTACTTGGGTGGCATTTTAGGTATAAGTGGTTAACCAATGTTAACCATATATCCATATGTTCCATACTCCATTTCTATGTTCAATGGATTGGTTTAAGGGAAAATTTACAGGAAACCATGGTTTTTACCATTAAATATGTGGTTTTCCTGTAAATTTTCCCCTAAATCAATCCATTGATATGTGAAATATCCCCAGCTATGGATTCTGAACTACATATTATGCCTAGGATGGCCATCCGCCGAGGTTTACCATTGTGCCACCGCAGCCACAAAACACCTTCGGCCATGTGCTCTATTTGATCCATCGTGCATCGTTATTGGGGCCACCCAAGGCCCACTGACTCAGAAAGCTGCTGGGACGTGGGATATAGCGACAAAAATCCTCTTGTAAGTTGTTACATAGCTATTGAAAATGGCCCATAGACCCATAGAAATAGCTGATTTACCGAACTTAAAGATGGTGATGTTCCATGGTTTTTTGTATGTTTACCAGGGGGTACCGTTCTGATCCGCTATGATTGTCACTCATGATTGGAGTGAATATGTTGATGGACTAAATATATTCAGCGAAAGTTGGGACAAATTGGTGATCTGTAGATACTTCCAGTAGCTAAAAGTTTGACCCCCTTATGCCTACCTATTCAAACATTGCTCCGTGCCATATGTCAAAAAAATTGGTACAGGATGTTCCGGGCCTACCCAATACCTTGGTTCACACTCTCAAATATGCTACAAGGTGGTGCCCCAGCTCGCTACGTTGGTTTAAACCTAGTTTAACTACGGTTGATTGTGATACCTATGAGTTCATAAACCAACTTATCCCAGTGTGTAGCAATTTGTATGATAGGCTTTGTTGGCCATACCATTGTCAGTTAGTTCCCCTGAATGATCCCATTGCTTTACTCATTGGTTCAGCGAGTTTGGTTCAAATCAGCTTTGAATTTGTGTGAAATGATGGACGAGCAATCTGTTCCTATCTTGACGATCTACTCTCCTATTTTGACCCCCTACAAGTGGGATGACCATTGGATGACAATTTAATTCATTTAACTACTATCTTTCGGCATTTCGGCTTTTATCATCTGTCTTTAGTTAATCGTTAATCCAGACCCAGTGACTGCCAGGGACCATGACTCAAATCGCACCAACCTAATTCCAAAAAGATAAGAGACACATTCAACGCATTCAACGTCCACCCGGAGTAATCCCCTGGGCCCCGCTGTTTAACTGGGGGGGGACACTCTTAGTAGCAGATGACATCCGTGAAATCCATTAAATCAATTCATTTAACCACAATAATAACATAACTGGTTGGTGGTTTGGAACATTTTGGAACATTTTTTATTTTTCCATCTATTGGGAAGAATCATCCTAACTGACGTTCATATTTTTCAGAGGGGTAGGTATACCACCAACCAGATAATATCCCATCTTGTTCTTGGTTCAATCCCCACTATTGCTGGTTCAATTAGACTTTGGTGGATTTACCCCATATTTCTTGCCATATTTCTTGATGTTAGTTTCCCCTTCAACCCATGTTTTTGGGCCATAAACCAAGCAGCAGTTGACCACCAGGTGGTGTCATTGAAACCTCACCTTCTGGAGCAAGTTCACCCGCAGCTCAGCTCGCTTTGAAAAGCTAAAAAAATGTGTAGCCATTCGGTTATTGATTATACATATAATATATATATATATATGATATATGATATATGTTATAATTCTTTTTTTTATGTGCTGTTTGTTTATATACATAGGTGTATGTGTTTTCGTTTATAGCTACGGATATTATTGTGAATGTATTGCAAAGTATGTATATATATATATATATAGTATCGTGTATATATGGCTTGTGTATTTAAATCCCTGGACGACCTTATCATTGATGACAAATTCTGGGTAACTACTATCAAGTTGTGGGTATTGAAACAGGTCTGGGATTTCTCCAACTTATCTACAGATGCCTGAGGTTGCTGATTGGAACTGTTTTATTCTGACATTATTTCTGAGTATGTTTGGGAGGCAATTGTAAACACAGCCAAGCATCGATGGAACTCTTACAATGGGGTTGAAAGCTCCTCAATGCTAGAGGGGTTCCAATAGACTTTGAATTTTAATCATCGCCGAAAACGAGAGCATGAAATGATGTTCTTTTTGTGACATGTAAGGTGTGTCGAATATATTTGCCATTTTGTGGGTATCTCAACAGCCAGAATTGTTGATTCCCTAATACTTTTTGTTGACAGTTGTCACCTCTGATCGCAGTGTTGGTTAACATCGTTACCACTTGGTGGTTGAGTCCATTGAATCCCTATATTTGTTGATATGGGGATGGGTCAAGACCTTGTACCCCTGTAGTTCACATCAAAATTGCTGGGAGTTATGTATGCTCATCTGTTAATCTGTTCATCCCCGTTAAAATGGTATTTATAGCTGGTTGGTGGTTTGGAACATGTTTTTCATGTTCCCCAATAGTTGGGATGATGATCCAATCTGACGAACTCATATTTTTCAGGGGGGTAGGTATACCACCAATTACATAGGTATTGATCCATAGCCATCTGGTTCATGGTCTTTTGAACACAACCTGACTGAGGCTGCTGGATGTCTTTGAAGAAGAGACCCGGCAGGCGAGGGATTGGGCAGCGGGAATATCAGCGATGATACAACGGCAATGAAAAATGGTATCCGGTTGGTGGTTTCAAACATTCTTTATTTTCCATAATATATGGGTTGTCATCCTTCCCATTGACGAACTCATATTTGTCAAGATGGTTATTGCACCACCAACCAGTGTTTTTTTAATGGAATATCATGGGATATAATGAGAAATTCCATGGGATAATTTAAATATTGATCATGGGATAATTGGAATAACCCTCTGGTAAACTAACATAACTATGGAAAATCACCATTTTTAATGGGAAAATCCACTATAACTGGCCATTTTCAATAGTTATTTAATATGTAATGGAATGTCCATGTCCAACCACCTGGATGGGTAGAAGTTTTAATCCTGGAGAGTTTTTTGATGCGGAAAATAACCAGCCAACGTATCCAAAAGATGACATTGTTTTAACAAAGATTGACCATGTATAAATAGTTTTTTGGAACGGAAGCTTTGGATTGATGTGATCTAATCCATTCTGTGGTGGCAGATTATTCCCATGATATATAAGAATGTAGAAATCCCATTTGTAAGATTATTCCCATAGAATATTATTTCTAATCCATAATATCTACCATGTAGAATTTCCATTCTTTATAAGTGTAATACACTGTAATGATATTATTCGAATGGAAATTCTACATGATCCATTACAGTTCTTGATATAGTGTCAAATATGCTACAAGGTGGTGCCACCAAATAAATAGGTGAATTCTACGGTTTAGCAGGACCCTTTGCAGCATGCCTTCGGCTACATGACCTCATAGCAATTCCAGAGCATGCTTAGACCAGAACTAGGGGGCTGGCCCGATCACAACAAAAAGAATGGGATATGAATCAATCATCCATTCTTTTATATCCCAATGGAATATGATGGGTTTATATCCCAATTTTATGAACCAATCACCATTTTATATCCCAATTTCCCAATACTCCCAATGGGTTTATAGGGAATCAACCATTGGGAGGATCTGGCTTTGTTGCACTGGAACTTTACCCTGGAACTTGTGAGCCTTCGGGCGTGGTCTCAAATACACCAGACGGTGTTGCCACCGTATCGCTATGTCATGACCTTTTTGGAGGACAAGGACGACAAGAAGGAAGCCAAACTTAACGCATGTTCCAAAGAATGGTCAAAGCGATCATGAAGGTGGCGTCCTTTGTCAATGACAACACCTCGAATAAGTTGACACGGGCTTTGCTGACGGATCTGGCAACTCACCACTGGGTGTTGACGCGAGAATTTATTGTTTTGGGGACCCAAAAAGGCTGGGAAGACGACGAATTCGTCGAGCAGTGCATTGCCGTGTTCGCAGCTGGCAACTCCACAAAATACACACTGGAGAGTGGCTTTAACCATCTGAAAGATTCGTTGCGACAGGCAAGGGTTTTTGGTAGATACATAGAACTACTTATAACTGAGGGTGTTCACCACCTTGTCGGGATTAGAATGGTTTTTTACCCAACTGCGATGATTATGTTGGTATATAAACCCAACCCATCCAACTATAGATATATCCGTTATAAACCCATCCGTCAAGCTAGTTGTAAAATGTTATAACCCCCCTTCGCATTCTATTTTGGTCGTGCCCCAGTTTGTCAATGTTGCGTTGGTTTGGACTTGCTTAACGATTGGCCCTATTCTCATTGGAACTTCAAGGTATTCATTATTGATTACCATTTGGATCCATTTGGTAATTTAACATAGCTATTTAAAAAAAAAAAAAACATCATTTGCAATAGGTACCCTCTGGTTATTTAACATAGCCATGGAAAATCACCATTTTTAATAGCTAAACCATCTATAAATGGGCCATTTTCCATGACTATGTTAAATAACCAGATGGTAAATCATCGAACTAAATGGGCCATGGCTTCAAGGTCGCAAACTGTTAGTCATTACCAGAGTACCTTGGGAGAGTTGCGACAGGAAATCATCTCCCAGTCGAAGCTTTTCTTGCAGGACAGGGCTGGGATAGAGATACCTGGTAGTCCCACATCGGACCATCGGACCTGGAGAATCCCCTAGAAATGGAGCCTTAGAGCTGGAAAAATCCCAGGAAATCAATGGGGAAATGGACCCAGCAAGCCACGGAGCTGATGACCGGAGGGTTTTTAACTCGAAATGGCAGAATCATAGGCTTTCAGCCCATGGACTGATCGAAGTTTGGGACATGTAGCTGATCAGTCCACCACTGATTGCGGAAATCGAATCAGAATTTAAGGCTTGCGCAGATGATGTGAATCTTTGAGCTCCGGTACTATATGTACTATGTTGAAATGTCGACTGTCGATATATGTCGATTGTCTCCTGAAATGAAAATCTATGGAAATGCTGAGCACAACACAAAACATGCGGAGTGGCCATCCCTGGCTGTTAGCAGCTCGCCAGTGCATGGAGTGATCGAAGTCAGGGAATGTGTGCAGCAGATATTTCACCATGGGATGATTTTTCCACGATGTAACCCCCAAAAAAGGCAGCCATTCTGATGGCATGTTGAACCACCCGCTGGGTCTCCAATCTGTCGACGGCCAGTGGATGATGGGCTCATGGGATAGCTGAAAAGAGGTTCCAGCATCAATGCGACTCATCTGGACGTATCATGCGTCATCTGGATGGGTCAATAGGTGATACGGTGATACGGTGATAGATATCCACTTGAGTGGGGAAAATGATGATGAACCATGACTGGTTAGTGGTTTGGAACATTTTTTCCATATATCTGGAATGTCATAATCCCAACTGGTCCGAACTCCATCATTTTTCAGAGGGGTAGGGCTCAAAACCACCAACCAGATTATTATTAACCATCATTGTCCATATAATAACCATTAATATTAACCATGAATATTAACCATTAATATTAACAGTATATTCCCAACCAATGGTAGGTGGCTCAACCACCAATCCCTCAAGACTCATCGCCTTCATCGCCTCGTTTGGTTTCCGGGTCGCGGTCAGCCAGGAGAGAAAAGCCAGTGAATTGGAAGTCTTTGTGGTGGATTTCGATAGCCAGGCGAGCCTGGTCTGGTGCTGGAGCTTGATGTCTTGTGCACTCAAATGATCAAATGGTTGGTATTTACATATATGTATATACATGTATATACAACATGTATATATATATATATATACATGGGTTTCTTAAGAATGGAGGTACCCAAAAATGGTTGGTTGGTTGGTTTGTAATGGAAATTCCTATTAAAATGGATGATTAGCTCCATATATCCTCCATGAAACTCACCATCATATCCCACTAGATCCCTCGTGTTTAATGGATCATCCCGCTCTGGTTGTTGGTGACTGGAACATGGCTTTTATGACTTTCCCATCATATTGGGAATTTCATCATCCCAACTTTTCCGAAGTCCATCATTTTTCAGAGGAAAATGTTGGTATACCACCAACCAGCACTTTGTAATTGGTTAACAACCATGGTTAAGCCCCCTAAATCCAGCCCCATTTTTTGGTGGGTGACCCAACCCAGTTCTCACGCGCAGGTGGTAGGTCTCATTATGTGTGGGACCCAGCCGAGATTCGACTTCGGACTGGTGGTTAAAAATGGTTAAAGTACATGGAGATTCAATGAAAAATATGGATTGAACATGATTCAACCATAAAAAATCGCCTAAAATTGGAATTCAAGCCCCAAATATTGTTGGTTGGAGCTTTCAATTCTTGACTTTCATTCTTGACTTTCAACCCTATGGAACCTATGTAGGATGATAATCCCTACTGAAAATCATATTTGAAACCACTAACCATATTTGCACCATGAGTTTTGGAATTCACCATCGAACCTGGGGATATGAAGCACGAAGAATGGGATAAAGCTGTCAGCTGGTAATGGAAGTTTCCCAGTTCTACTTGATTCTCTCAGATTGCAGGACAGTAATATGGATATAAAGCCCCTAATATTGGTGGGATGTGGATATCGTATAGCGACCCCCCTTTCCAACCTCACTACAAATGATGGTGAATATTGAAACATAAATGTCATGGCCTTGAAATAACCTTTGGGAATCATGAAATGTTGTCCATCCAAGGAAAACAGGAGGATTCTTACCAGTGTTCATAGTTGATTCGTCGACTAGGATAGTGTTTATGCGGCATTGCGCAACATACTCAACACGAACAAAGACAAAAATCTATCTCATCCCAAAATACTATACGGTTGATTCTCTTTGATGGATTCAAATAAGATCAAACAAGTCCATTTTCCATCCCCCTAATGTTGAAGAGCCTCAATGGTTTAGTACAAAATAAAGCCACATATTTGACACATTCGGGGGGGTCATTTTAGATGGGGTGTTGTGAAGAGGGGAACCTGGGCCAGGAAACCATGGTTGACCCGGTCAGCTGCAACCATCGAAATTGATCTAATTTCAAGAAACCATTAATTGTGTAGCATTAAAATATATTTAAATCCCAGTATATCGTATTATTTTGTAGGATTTGGTGATACGTCCAGATATCCACTTGAGTGGGGAAAATGATGATGAACCATGACTGGTTAGTGGTTTGGAACATTTTTTTCCCTGTATCTGGAATAATAGTCCCAACTGACGAACTCATATTTTTCAGAGGGGTAGGTATACCACCAACCAGATTTTGAAGCATACCTAGCCATCTTCTTACTGGTGCGTTTTACGCAGGGTTGCTGGATGGGTTGCTGGGGGTTGCTGGGATGATGAAGTTGATAGTTAGCCAGTGGATTCCCGAAAATTCCAAATTCCCTACTTACTAAGCCTAAGCACAGGTCGAAGTTTTCAGTGGATTTCACCTAGATTTCACCTACCCTGGGACCCAGTCTCCAGCCTGGTCTCCAAGGTTGCAGATGCCCAACGCGGATGTGGTGGATCGGCCAGAGCCCTCGGCGACCTCGAGACCTTAGAGATAGGTGAGGTGAAGGAAGATATTGGGGTCACCATAGAAATACCCGGCCTGGTAAACGTTTACAAAAAACTATGGAAAGATCCACCATGCTATCATTGGGTAAATCCACTATTTCGACTGGGCCATGTTCAATAGCTATGTAACAAATTAAATTACCATAGAAAGTTCGTGGATTTTCCTACAGAAATAGCATGGTGATTTCCCACTTCGCTATGGATATGTTAGGTGTTTACCAGAGGCTATTGACCTGCGGTTCATCCAGGGGAATCCACTGGGATTTGCCGAGAATGTTCGTGACCTACCGCCGGAACTCATGGTTTTTCCAACGGCCTTGAAGCGTTCAAATCTGTTAGATTACTCCAAAGTCACCAGAGTAGCCAAAAAAAACAATATCGATGGCTATCCTGACTTTGGCCAAAGGTGCTTCGGGTGCTTTTCTGGCTCATATATATATATAGATAGATATTTATGATTTTGAAAGAACATAATTTGGCCAATTTCTGAAGCACTAGCAGCTGTAACTTTGTTGCAATTTCTGTTGAAGTTTCCTCTGGAAACTTCTCAGCTGAGGTTGAGATGTTGCTACCACTTGGACGATTATCTGCTGGTGGAACACCACGAAACCGGTGGTTTCAGCAACAAGGTCTGTGAGCTTGGCTGGTACCAAGAAAGATCATGATTCTCCCCTTGGGAATATATGGGAAAATAGGGGAATATGGCTAGAGAAGATGGCTACTCTTGCCCCAACCATTCAGTTGGGATGATGGTAAACATCCCATTATCGTCCCATTATAATGTGGTTAAAACAATAACACACCACCCATTTGGGAATGGTTTATACCACCTATTTATGGTGAAATTGGGGATGGTTTATTATTGTTTTACCAACATTAATCCCATGATTTACAGTGTTTTATAGGAATCCCAATAGTTACCCTGCCTGGTGCAGGAGTTCGCAACCAAGCACAGTATTTTTTAGGGTATTCCCATAGAGAGATACCCCCTTCTAGACATCCCTTTACCATTTCTGAGACCGTAACTGACCGGTGGTTTCACCCATTTTCTCCATCCACAGGCATCCTTTTCAAAGGGCCTAAAAAAAGTGTCAACACCAGTTAAGGGATCCCCATTGCCATTTCCTCTAAAAAAATTGGGGTCACTTGAGTTAGGGGGGCAAATGGCAGGATGTTAAGGGTTTCTGAACCAAAGGCACCAAGCACTTTTTTCTGTGCTACATCCAGCAAGCCACGTTTGACCCGCTCAGGGCCATGTGCGACTCTTGCACTGGGCGCCTTGGACAAAAGTAAGGATTTGTGGGGTTCAAGTTCAATGGGGGAGTACCTCCAAATGGAAGGTTTCATATGCAGAAACCTATTAAAAATTGATGATTTGGGGGTACCCCTATTTTAAGAAACCCCCATTTAACCCAGGTTTGTGAATATGGGGGGGGTCTTAAAATGGGAGATCTCCAAGTCACCATGAGTTTCAATACTACAATGATCGAATGACTTCGATGATTTGGGGGTACCCCCCCCATTTTTAGGCAACCTCCATACAAGGTACGATAAATGATGGATTTTGACGGCGGCTCATACGGATTTCTCTCAAAATGAGGGACTCACCCAAAAGTTATGGCCAATATTCATAGATATTAATAGTGAGTAAGACATGATGAACCATTTTTGTTGGTGGGTTAAAACTGTTAAAACCCATAAATGTTCCAGATGCTGAGTCCAATGGCAGTCGAAAGAATGGCGGCCAAGTTCTGATGTTCTCATGGGGGATGTTCCAGGGTGTTTTCATGGTACCCTCTGGTAAACGTTTACAAAAAACTATGGAAAATCACCATGTTTAATGGATAATTCCACTATAATTAAATGGCCATTTTCAATAGCAAACTGTTAAATTACCAGAGGGTACCATCCAATGGATTGGATGTTAGGAAATTTCAGCTGATATCATGGGATATCTACACAAACCCGGAGCCAAGGAGAATTTCCCAAGAGTTTCCCGTTCGCGATAGCTCATGTCGTCAGACCTGCCGAAGCTGGCATGATTTCATGTTTTTTTAGATGCCGAATAGATTAAAAGGATCCCCTCTGGTAAACGTTTACAGTTTGCGACATAGAAAATGGCCCAGTCGAAATAGTTGATTTAGTCAGCTATAAAATGGTGATTTTCCATAGTTGTGTTAAATTACCAGAGGGTAGGGTTAATGGGAAGATGCCGGACATTGCCATATTCTGATGGTGAAAAGCGTTGCCATCACCCTCTTGGATTTGACTCAAAAGTATTGTCACTGATGGCAAACGATCACTGGTAGTTTGGAACGTGGCTTTTATTTTCCCAGAATATAGGGAACATGATATACATATATATATTTACATATATTTCCAATATATATTGGTGATATCATATATTATATTATCCCATATATTTTTATGTTCCATCATATATGGGTTGGGATAATCCGAAACCCATTGACGAAGTCCATCATTTTTCAAGCTGGTTATTCAGGAATCATGTAAGCCTTGGGGGTCCGCTGTCAAGATCTTCCAAGGCTTGTGCCGCAAGCAGCTTGGAGAATGGTTTTTTCCCATTCAGCAGTGCTAAGGTCCTGAATCCACTCTTTCAGAAGTACACGCGGCGTTTGCTTCAGGCCGATTTTTCGGGTCCAAGGCGGCATCCCAAGGATTTTCCAGAGTTTCTGATGTTTCTTATGAAAAAAGTGTCATAAATGTGTTACCCTCTGGTAAACTAACATAGCTATGGAAAATCACCATTTTATAGCTGGGTAAATCCACTATTTCTATGGCCATTTTCAATAGCAAACTGTTAGTTTACCAGAGGGTATATACATTTACATAAATATGTCCCATTTGATCATTCTCCTAGGGAAACCATTGGTTTTCCGCATCTATACATTTAACATATATTCACCATACACTTACTGTAACCATGGCCGTCACCGTTGAGCTGTCACCGTTTCCATGGCCGTTGTCTTGTCGCGCTGGGCCAACGGCCTGGCGATAGGGAATCTGATTGAAAATTGGATACTCTATCTACTTCAGGATGAATACATTAAAGGAATAGATTTATATGTTTATGATGTGATATTATGTATACATATATTACATGTGTATGTGTATTGCTACTAGGGATATGTATATACATATACATATATATACATATAATCATATATATACAATGACACTCAGTGACACTCAGGAAAATCCTTTCTTTTTTTGCGGATCTTACTATGTAACTTTTGTAACTAATAGAATTACATCGGATTGCTCAACTGGTACCATGCCCATGGTGCTGGGAACCTCATGGGAAGTTTGTTGGGAGTTTGTTTGAAGACCTGTATCCATAAATTGGCTTTCCATATTCATGGGAATACCCTAATAAGAATGGATGGAACATCAATGGAAAATCCTATTGAAATGATTTAGGGGTGCCCCCATGACTCAGGAAACCTCCATTTGTTCTTTGGGCATAAGGGTTTGTTGCATGATAGATATCTGTGTCAAAGTCGCTCAAAAAAAGGTGGATCAACAGTAGAGAAATCTGGATCAAGTCTGTGGCTAAAAGAGTCAAGTCTGATCCAAATTTTCTGCTTACTCTAAACGACGTTTACATAGAATGTGAACCCGAAAATTCCCCCTGTTTTTTTTTGTGGATCATCTTCCTGGGGAGACCAGCCAGCTGCATCAGCTTTTCCACATCGAACTGTGTGAAACACACGTCTTGGCTGGGAAGAACCGCATCAACAGATGTCATCTGTTCACGTCCCGCAGGGCCAAAGACATTTTTTCTGGGTAAACAATAACTGAGAAATCCCTCATGTGATTACCCTCTGGTAATGACTAACAGTTTGCGACATAGAAAATGGCCCAGTCGAAATAGTGGATTTACCCAGCTATAAAATGGTGATTTTCCATAGTTATGTAAACGTTTACCAGAGGGTACCCATCCAAATCTTATTATTATCCATATATGAATAAGGTTAATATGTTTCCCATTTGGATAGTTAATGAACCCAAAAATGTTGAAAAGGTATCCATATCCATCAACTATTGGTGAATCATACATACCACAATTGCTGGTGAATATTGCCCTTACATCCAATCAATGTATCCCACTTTTGTTTCGTGAATTTCCCCTTGGTAAATTCCCCGTGTGGGTTGCTTGTTTCAAGTCATCTTTTGCAGCTTAATATCCGCATGTTGCCACCAAATGCCTATGGTTTACCTTCTGAATATCCTCCGTGTGTTTTAGTTTATTTAATAACAATGTTTGTTGGTTAAATTAAGTAATCCAATTGTGTATTGCTTAAGTCCCTAATCCTTTCAGATCCGCTTCCCAGATCACCCCATACTGAAGAATATGATTTCCAGGATGATAGGTAAAAATATTTCATGTTCCCATAATCTTACTGGTGCTTAGTAGGCAATGGATGGGTTGCTGGGGGTTGCTGCGATGATGAATTTGATAGTGATGACTGGGATCATTCCCTTCCCTGCATAAAACGCACCAGTAAGTAATTTGCCAGGTGGCTATGAGTCAATACCTATTAATACCATTTTTAGTGGGTTATTCACATCCATTTACCAGCTATTTTTATGTGAACTACAGGGGTACAAGGTTTTGACCCACTGCCAGGTTTCCATAGATTTCCATAGCTTTCCCACGATGGGTGCCCTCGACCTTGGTACCAAAGTTCACCGTCCCAGGGTGCCCTGCGAATCTGCGGCAAGACTGCTCTGTTCGTCCCGAAGCTCAGGAGAAAGTTTGGGGCTTCACCTGCAGAAATGGATGTTGAACGTACAACAAATGGGGATATATGGATGGATATGGGGCGATGAACCTACAATTTTCATGGGATCTTTAAGCTACAATTTTCATGGAGGGATGGATGGTGAATTCCAACCATACTATTCTAGCAACATCTTTGGGATGTGAACTGCTAAGAAGGTGAAATGCATTTCCATATCTTCTCAAAAATCTTCACAAAGAGTCTGTCGTTGAGGTCCGTTCTTGGTATGCATCTCAGACATGTCTGAATGAACGAACAGATTGGTTCATGTTTGTACAGATACCGATATATGCATGTGCCTTTCAATGTACCTTCATATACTTATGTGCAATTAAACATGTATAGCAACATAATGGAACTATATCGTTCTTTTAGGTACACCAAGCTATATATATATTACACACAAATGATTATACAATACGCATGGGAACTCAGTATTTATGGAGACGCATGTCGACATGTCGAAACTGACCACGTCTCGAAACGTGGATCGTTTGCCTTGACTTACATTCCAGCTCCTGCATTTCACAGCTGTTGATGGGGCGTAGGCGTAGAAGGAGTTGATCCTTGGCCAATAAATGGCTGGGGGTTCAATAAATGGTGCAATCATTAAGATGGGATGATGATCCCAAAAGACAGATTTTTTCAGAGGGGTGGCTCTACCATCAGATACTCTTCGAATGGCGAACTTCTTTTTCTTTTTCGCTGCACCATGCCTTTTTATGCCTTTTTCTTAAAGCAACCGGCAGATTTTGGGCAGCTCAACCAGCTCAACATCCCATCTTTGTTGGGGGGACTTTCTATGACTTCGCCGAACCCCAACCAGCTCAGTTGGAGACAGAGTTGAAAGAGTCCGTTTCTTCCATCTACAGGTGCGGATCGGGTGGGGCACCGTTTCTGTAAGGAGATCCATATCGGTACCAAAACGTTAAGCTTCACCGTTTTTGGGTGGGAGAAGAATGTTGGGGCGCGTTCTTTTTGGGAAGGATGAAATTCTCATGAAATGACAGAGTTGCAATCAGGAAAGGCGCTGCTCTTTGCAATCAGGTTGTGATGGTGTGCGTGTATGAATTGACGAAAAGTGCGGTAAACCCAATATGCACCCATGAATGCAGTATGCTTCCAGAATGATGAAAACGGAAATTGGGCGACTCCATCATGCTGTGTGGTTTTTACCACAGTATACATTATTTGACATGACAACTTCGAAGTGATTTCATCCGGAGCTCATCTCATGGAGCACGATCCCACGATCCTGGCAGGGAACTCCTTCAAGTTGCGCCACGGAGGCGATGATGGGATTGGATCATCCCGTGGATCGTGGTTTTTCAACCTGGGTGATCACAAGTCCTTAAAATTCAGTGGACTATGTCATGTTATAAATGGTTGAAACGAACCCTAGTTTCTAACCATCTCATCAATTTAGATGACCAGGAAATATACGTATACCTATGTATATATATATCCCAATTATATTCTCACTAAAATGGTACATGTGGATATTTATGATATATATATAATGAGGCTATATCATCTATATGTCTATATTGGTATATATCCCAGCTTATATCCCCATTATATGTCGATTATATCTCAATGATATCCCCATCAACTGACATGAGTTCATCATTCTCCCATCGATGTCCTCGTAAGATCCCAGGAAAATCCATTTTTTTTGGTCAAAACCCTTAGGTACAATGTGGGGCCCCCCAGTGATGTGAATGTTGGTTTATAAACCCCATGAATACTATAGTTATAAGTACCATAAACCATAGTTATTGGAGTTATAAACCCACCTACTTAGCTATCGTTTGGGGGCCCCACATTGTACCCTAAAATAGCTGGTGAATGGATGGTTATTCCCCCAGTCATATGCTAATATTATGGTAATAATAGGTAACTGGACCCATCCCCAATGTATTCCCCTGGAGGGTAAAAACAAAAAATCATCTTCACCATCCCCCAGACGTCACCAGAAATATATAGGCGCTATAAACCATTCCCACCCATATGGCTGGTAAAAATGGCCTTGTTTTGCCCAGATGATCTCCCAATGATCGTTCCATGTGCCCCATGTGCCCCATGGGCAAACTCGGCAAACTCGGTAAACTCCCACTGGACGTAGGCCTCCTCAGTTGAAAAAGATCCTGCGAGAACCGCCCAAGGCCGCATCCCTGTTGCTAAAACGATCGAGAAAAAGCGAACATCCGACAAAACGCAACGTTATAAATCATGATATGAATGGCGTGTCTATTTGTTTCGGGCGGGTTACTATCATCAACCATGGTATCATCGAGGGATTCAGGAAAATAATTCATGATACAGCCCGAATTCTGCATCGGTAAAACTCCAAGTTTTCAGTAGAGAAAGCATCTGGAATCCGGGGAACCGGGGAAGCCACAGAATGTTCATACCCAGGATGTTTTCTTGAGGAATTTGGGTTTTGGCTGGATTTGATTGATAAAGTGTAGTGGAACTACTGAATTGAGACAAGAGGACCATCCCAATTTGAGCCTCCAACACTCAAGGGTTTCTGATTCCGACTGATCTCAAGAGCCATGGGAACTTCAACCACATTCCACTTAAATCTGTAGGGCTCAAAAACCATGTGCCACAATTTTTTTGACCATGAAAATCCATGTTGACTTGGGACACCCACACTGCCACACTATTTTTCATAGTCACATCCGACCAAAAATCTTTCATCTCCCGAGCCGTTCATCTCTCTGATATCAAAATCGAGTTTGACCGTCAGCATCCCATTGGAACCCATCATTCTGAGGTCATTTTTTTGTGGTTTATTCTCTGGTAATTTAACATAGCGAACTGGAAAATCAACATTTTTAATGGAAAAATCCACTATTTCTATGGCCATTTTCAATAGCAAACTGTTAAATTATCAGAGGGTATTGTGGCAGAAATTGACCCCACTGGTCGCGATTGACAGTTTCCAGGTGGCTTCCTTTTGCAACATCGAGGAGGAGCTCCCGACCGAGGACCGAGCGCGTCTGCGTCAGTGCTTGGTTCAAAAAATGGAGGACCCGAAGGAAATCCCATGAAAAAACCCTTGAAAATCCATGACATCTCATAATTTTACGGCAACGCATCGGGTGTTTGGTTGGTTTTGACTAGTTTCGACCCCTCTTTCGATTGCTGACAACCCAAAATTGGTTTGGGATTCACTTGCATAGTGCTGCTGATGCTGCGAAATGCTTCCCCGATGATCCTTTTCTTTGACGCTATCATTTTCAATGGAGGAAACCCTTCTATCATTGAAATTTGAGTAGTTTGAATCAACCTAGGTCTCCTGTTTATAGTTTGGCTTCTTGATCAGATTTTTCGTCGATGGTCGCTGTCGCCAATGAGCTGAATATTGTTGTGACACAATCTGCCAAACGACTAGCTAAACTCCGGTGTGGTAGCTGCACTGGCAAATTCGAGCCAGAAAGTGTGGAGAAATGGTGGTTTCCTGACATGGGGTTACCCCAATAGCTGGATGGTTTATAATGAAAAATCCGCTTAAAATGGATGATTTATAGGTACTCCTATTTCAGGAAACCTCCAAATATGTAGGAAAATCGCAACAGTAGTAAGTAGTCAGATGTTCTTTTTTAGCACTTGAACCTCTTTGACTCTCCCAAAAAAGAGTATTCATCATACTTTCGTTCTCAGTAAATTGTCTCTGTGATTGCCATTGTCCGATGCTCGAAACGGCCAGGCGATTGCGAGTGTCTAGCAAGGTAACTGTCCAAGCACGGCGTAATTTCAGAAGGTCCAAAAGCTGTTGATTCCTGAGGTTGCTTCTGAAATTATACATTAGCAACCAGAAATACTATGAAACACTGTCCTAACATCACCCATTAAAAACTTGCAAATGTGCAGGACTTAGCAATAGACATTGGTTATACATTGGTTAAAAGAGGTGCTTAAAATCCTATGGAAAATCCACCATTTATAGGTGGTTAAAATCCACCAGAAATCCTTTCCAAAAGGGAAAAGTCACCATGGCGAAAATATCTCCCCAGGAGGATCTTCGAGAGAAGGAAAGACAGCAGTTGCTGAGGGATCTGGAGCAGACTAAGGCGCCAGCTTTTTCATCTCCGAAAATGGTGGATTTATGGTAGAACATCCATGGGAAATCCTAGAAATCCTATGGGAAATCCCATAGAAATGGTAGCTGGGATCCAACTTGCCATGGAGTCAACGGATGGGTTAACCTAAAAAAAGCTGGATGCTTCAACGGTAGAACTAAACCTGAATGTTTGGATTTGAGTTAAACGCTTATTAAACCTTCAAGTTGGGTTTTAGTCATTTCTCCCTTGATGTCAAGTTGGGAAAGTTTAACCAACCAATGGAATTGATTGCAGTGATTGATGGAGATTCACCATGGAAAACTGAACAGCAGGCTTGCCACAAAGTGGTCAACAAAGTTGGCACTCCCTCTGGAAAAGCTGTTTTGGAAGATTGATGAAGCATGTTTCGCTGGCGCAAGATCGAAGATTTTAAGCATCTAATCCCAGCAATGGAAAGGCCATACAGATCTAGAGATTGTCACCTAAAGTTCAACAATTAGATCAACAAACCACCAAGATGAAATTGTGTTGATTCAATCAGGGAACTTCTGGCAAGTTCATCAACGACAATAAATATGATATGTGTCATATAATTAGTGTATGTTGGTAAAGGTTGGCGAACCGGTACTTTTAATGGAAATAAACTGGTTGGTGGTTTGGAACATTTTATATATGTTTCCATTCAGTTGGAAAATGTCATCATCCCAACTGGTCCGAACTCCATCATTTTTCAGAGGGGTAGGGTTGAAACCACCAACCAGATTATATATTATTAACCATCATTATCCATATAATAACCATTAATATTAACCATTAATATTAACAGTATATTACCAACCAATGGTAGGTTGAAACCACCAACCAGGTCATTATTAACCATGAGTATCCATATAATAACCTTGATTAACCATGGAAATCCCATTAAAATCCCCAGTTAAATCACCATGGAAGCGACGAAAATGGCTGTTTTGGATGGGGATCTATCTCGGCAGCGTCAGGGAGGCCCATCAGGTGTTAAAATGGTGGATCTTTCAGTTCGTTATGTTATGTAGTTTGCCAGAGGGTAGATGGTTATAAAATATGATAATTGATGATAGATTCCCATGATTGCTATTCCCTACCCATAATATAACCTATTATGCATTATTATGCCCTAGCTTTATAACCCAATGAAGAAAGCATGGATGAAACTGGTCAACCATGGTCAACCCAACCAACACGTTTTGGGTTTAGGGTGTTCGGTAGATTCCACATGGTGGAAACATCCAAATGGAGATACCCGGCCTGGTTATGACTAACAGTTCGCCATGGAAAATCCCAACCATAAATGGAGGTTTCGTTCGCTGGGAAATCATCTATTTCTATGGGCCATCTATACCATGGCTATGTTAAATAACCAGATGATAGTTCCTTAGGCCTTTCACGGCTCAGATATTTAAACATATTTAAACATTGCATATCAGGGCATCAACAAACCACCCTAATTTTCTCAATGGCCGTGCAACGCGGAGGCTCTGTCCATTGTGGCGAAGAAACTGTGTCTCGGCTGGTTCTACACCAGGTATAGCACAAGAACACTTCTGTTGACAAATAGAACAGATATTGTGCGACAGTCGTTGAATTGAGGGGTTTTACTCGCAACCTTACTGCTGATTCATCAGTTGGATATTCGAATCCATTTGTTCTTGGGGATCGGAATAGCTATTTTTATTGGGGCCTTCAACAGCAACAATGATCAATCCCTCAATGTTGAGAGATTCACGAAAAACATGAGAATATGAATCTACTACCCTCTGGTAAACTAACATGGCTATTGAAAATGGCCATTTATAGTGAGTTTTCCCATTAAAAATGGTGATTTTCCCAGTAAAAATGGTGAATATCTACTAGTTGGCTGGTTCAACAAAGTTGGGGGATTCACTTGGGCAGCCCTGACTGGTAATTCCCCTTTTTCGGCATCCGGCGCAATCGATGTCGAAGCTGTGTCAAGGATCAACCCACTGCTGGGCGAAACCTCGAAAGCCATTGATAGAGTTCACCATCAAGTTCAGCCATTTAAAAAAACTTCACCATTAAAATCCATATTTAACCATAGTGAACCATAACTATATCCATAAAAACTATAGTTCACCTTTTTTTAACCATAGCTCACCATTTTTTCACCATAGTTCACCATATAGTTAGTATGTGATCCCCAAATTCAGGACGAAAATCTGTTTTTCAAAACGCCTCCTTTTTCGATAACTTTTCGGTGTCTCTAACTGTGCCAGGCTCAGTGAGACCAAAATCCCGGTGAACGCTCGGATTGTGGTGGTTGGTGCCAGTGATTGCGGCCTGTGTGGATCTCAGCTGCTGCATGTTGTGGGCCTATTGGATTGGTTCGTTGGGGAAAATGTCACCGGAAACCATAGATGTTCCCAATAAATAAAAGGGGCTGTCCTGTAGTTTCCCTTAAACCAATCCATGGTTTTTTGTTGACCTGTTACATCTCCCCCAAAAAAAAGCATCCTTAAGCAAGTTATAAAGCAACTTAGCTATGTTTGTTGTGGCCCCACCTTGTATCAATGGGAATTCCAGGATAGGGATGGATAGGGTATATCCCCTGACAAAGAATCAATGACACCCGGAAAAACCACCAACTGGTACAGTGCAAATTCCAAACGAAAATCAGGCATTAAGTCATTGCTTCATTGAGGCATCCCTGAATGTCTTGAAAGATTAGACAGTTTGGCCTTTTCCGGATTGTGTTGTCTCGAGGCAGAATCCTTGCCTTTCTCAGATCGGATATGTCCTGGTCGTTGAATTTCGTGCAATCCATGGTGGTTGCAACCGATTCACCTGTTCCTGGATATCTCCATCATAAATTTCGTGTTTTTGTGGTGAATGTTTCAATCCTTCGGTCATGAACCAGTGAATCAGCTGGTCTCAGAGATCGACGACACACCGTGGCACCGATTGGGGTACCGTTCCTCAGGTCATTCTTGGAGAGTTTGCTGAGCATTCCTCATCTTCTCTTCAATTCCCTGACCCTCCTGGCCGCTCTGACGCAAGACAAAAAAAGCGTGACCAAGTGGTGACCAAAATTCTGAACGGTGACCAAAAAGTGTGACATGAATTATCTTCCCACCATGGTTTGGAGGGGTTGATCATTGGGATGAAAGAAATCCCAGAAAGCAAAAAGGTTTGGAGGGCATCTGTTCATGTTTTTCAGGATTGTAATGATGTAATATCTTTTTTTCCGGTTCAAAGATGTTCGAAGGTACCCCAACGGATAAACGTTTACAAATTCCTGTGGAACATAAACCCATGTTGTTTCCCATTTTCAAGTGCTCTACATCTGGTTGGTGGTTTGGAACATGTTTTTCCAAATATATTGGGAATTTCATCATCCCACCTGGTCCGAACTCCATGATTTTTCAGAGGGGTAGGCTCAACCACCAACCAGACATTCATGGTAGGTACAAATGGTAAACATGGTCAACTGAGTCAACTCCACATCTTCCTGGGTGACGGTACCATCGGTACCCAGGCACCAGGTGGCCTCGAGTATCATCACGCGCATCATCTGCCACTGGTTGCAGGCGTGGTGACGGTGAGAAATATCGCCTCAAATGGCCAGATTGTAGGAGAATGAGAAATCATAAGATTTGGGTCACTCTGATATTATGAGACACACTCATAAAGTTAAATCATGTTAAATCTATAATATATCTGATATCTATATATGTTTTTGTTCCATTAAAATGGTCAGATTTTACGCTTAATCCACCATTTTCAAACCCGTTTCACGGACAGTTTCTTTAGGAAAGTCGCCAGGCACAGCGGCATATTCACATCAGGAACTTCGACGAATTATGTTGGAGTTAAGGCCAGGGCTTGGATGGCTTCAATGTGAATCGAATAGCAGTCCCAGGGATGCAAAAAAACATCTTTGAATCCCAGCAGTCGCGAGTGCTTGAGAGTTTCTAATAATCTGATCTGGCAATACAAAAATCCCGAATTTATGGATCCCTTTAGATCCCTTTCTTCCCTATCATTGAAAGTTGAGGAGAACCCATCTTAAACTTGCCCACCAAGCCAGAGAAATGATGCTACTTGGATGTGCATCCCTGGAATGATATGTTGTGACCATGCTACTGTTTACTCAGTTATAAGTGGGCTGAATCTGAGCTGTTAGATACTTCTAAACTGATATAAATGAATAGGATAAATGGAATGAAATATACAGTTATAAGATGGTATAATCTAGTTATGAGTTGGATAAATCATGATCAGTTACCCAGTTATCTGAGTTCTTATCTGGTTTCAAAAAGCAATAAATATGTCCCATGGGTTCATCATCCCTATCACCCTATCGGCCCAGGGTCCGTATCTTGGATAGTCGCATGGTGCACATCGACAGACAGCAAAAGTGCTGCATTCTGCACGATGGTCAGGGTCTCGGTTGGGTGCAGCAACGTGGCAAGCTGGGCCCAGCCATGGAGCTGATGACCGGAGGGTAAGCCTATGGTTTTGGTGGAGATATTCCGCGAAAAAAAGTGTGTATGATTGGAGAAAATCCATGTATCATTGGATTACTTTATATATTACTATATATATATATATATTATATAATCTATATATATATATAATATAATATATAATATATATATAATATATATATAATATATAATATATATAATATATATATATATAATATATATAATATATATAATATATATAATATATATAATATATATATACATACAATTGGAGATATCAGCCAACCATGAAATGTTTGCACTGCTGAGGCTCCATGCTGCCCTATGACTACCTGGTTGTGGCAACAGGCGGCAGTTCATATGGCATCATTGCTCTCTAGTGGCATACATGAGATATATACCCGGCCTGGTAATTTGTTACATAGCTATTGAAAATATGGCCCATAGAAATAGATTGTTTATGATTGTTTATGATTGTTTACCTATTGAACATGGTGATTTTCCAGTTCGCTATGTAACAAATTACCAGAGGCTACTATGATGGGTCTGTCTGAAAATAGGAAATTTCTAGGGGACACTATGTGGATACCTCAGTTTTTCATGGGAGAATGATGATGTTTTTCATCAAATGTAGGCCCTGTGTCTATTTTTAGACACACCCATATGCTACCAACATGGGTTTTAAAAAGTGCTGGGTTCATATTGTCATCAGCAGATTTTTGCCCGAAATCAATAGCAGGATCTCTTGTTGATGTCTAGAATTATTTGCCTGTACTAGTAGTTGATGTTGTGAGTAATAAACCGAAAAATTACTCAACCAGGAACCAGTGTGTATTTAAAAAAATCCTGGGTCGATATGATTAGCAGAATAGACTCTGCCATATAGATCCATATAGGGGGTTGGAAGACTCGTCTCTTCATGGGTTATTTGAGATCTATATGAAAATTGGGGGGGTGGTACCCACTTTGGATTCGGGAGTCAAATCGCAATTTCGGTTGGTCATATCCCGGATATCCCCATTCTTGTTGGCTATTATGCATCCTGTTCATAAATCTGGATAGATTTATAACAACTTCATAATTCACGAGCCTGAAATCTGGCATTTGTTTGGTATTTGTTACTTCCTTTCATCAAACCTATGAAAGAACTTCCGCTTGGGCGAAGAGACCTTCGTCGCGAGGCTTGCAAGATGATGCCCTGCACGCCTTGAAGATTCAATCCATGGGCGTGACCTGGCATCCTGTGCTGGCCATGCTGGTGGATTCTGGGGACTTGTCTAATTGGCCTATTTGCTTCCTAAAGAATGTTGGAAAAATGGGAAAATTGGATGAAAATTGAAGATCTTACTATCATCTTACCAGGTCTTACCAATCATCCTTACCAACATCAAAACAGCTATGATCTTACCATTCCTTTTTCGGTTGATGTTGGTTAAACCACCAGGATGAATTGATCACTGGGGCTCTGAGACCTGTCACTTCGAGATGATCTTCGCTAATTTCTGTTGCATTTAAACGTATAATATATATATATATAACATGCGGTATTAGACAATAATGATTATATGTAATATGAATTATGATATATATATATATATTATGTATCTATATGTATCTATATATATGCATATACATATACTATAGTTACTACATTTATAATATTGTTTATGATCTATCTAGATAGATATTTTCATCTATTTATCTTGATGCATATCTTCCGTGTCAACAGCGCCGCGTGACACGGTCAGGTGGAGCATGTCACAGATGGATACCGGCGGGTGAATGGTGCCATGAGTGCAGCAGATCCATCCATTCGAGACTTGTCGGAGCCTCGGTCAACTCGGTCAACGGCCAGGGTTGCTACCATTTTATCAGGATGATAATGGGATCACAGGGGTTGGTAACTGTCCCATTTTGGGTATATTGGACATCACCTGAAAAAGTAGCCATGGCATTGACCATATACCTAATGGTTGGGTGATGTTCAATGGGGACATTTAATGACCCATGGATCATAATGGGATAACATGCGATGTTTTTATGAGAAATGGGAGATTTATCGTCGTTTTGGCTCACAGAAAATGAACATGAGATCTTCATTCAAACAATCGTGAGCCATTCCCCTGAGCTAAATCCATTTCAATTCATTGAACCATAGGAAGAGTTCTTATCCGATCATATCCCCATGGGTGAAATCGTTGAGAAATTTCCTCAGTCTCCTGGAAATTCGGCATATCCTCCGCCCTCCGCAGGTTGGTTGAGGGTGGCACCTTAGTCAAATCCTTGATTTGGAACCCGCTGTCCTATGCCGTGGCCTGGGACCCCGAAAGGACCATCCTGGGTCACCCCTGGCACGGAGTTGGGCACAGTCCGGGTGGAATTATATGAGCTATGGTCAATACTCATGGTTAATAATTATTAATAGGGGCTAGTCATCCAATGGTTCATAGGGATTTATAATAACCATTATTTTTGGATCCTTATTATGGATGGGATGACCATCAACCATATAGTGAGTATTGACCATGGCTCATATGATATTATAATGTGTTATATGAATGATGTCAGGTCGTCATGGTTTATGATGTTTATGCTGTGTTTCAACATGCCAGTCTTCTTTGATATCTGTTTTTGAGTTTGGGGGATATCTCAATTCTGAATTTCACTGTTTAAAAGTTTGGACAAGTACCATTATAATCACCAGGATGGTTGATTTATAATCCCTTTGAAGTATAGTTATATCCCCCTAATCAACCCTAGTGAAATTGGACGACTTATTTGCAACCAACTTCGCCAACTGGGGCCCCATCCAGGGATGATGATCCCCGAGGTGGAAGTTCAAAAACAGCGTTGTTCAAAAGGAGCCTTGACTCACCAAATGTGATCTATACGTATTATATATATAATTATAAACGTGTATACATCATATAATCCATCAATATCCATCAATATCCAAATTATTGTTGGTTGAATCCTCATAGTTCTGGGTTGCCCCATAAATCCCCAGATCTGCCGGGAAGTGAGGTCTATGGACGTTCGCTGAATGCCTACTGCGTGGTCCAAGGCCTTTTGCTGCGAAAGGCGCGGCGGGATGGCAAGGTGACCGTGCCATGAAACGGGTACCCTCTGGTAATTTAACAGTTTGCCATTGAAAATACCCCATTTATAGTTGATTTACCTATTCAAAATGGTGATGTTCTATAGTTTTTCTATGTTTACCAGAGGGGTACATCATGAAATGTTAACATGTTGAAATGGGAATTTAATGGGATATTCAATGATCTATTTGCCATGGTCAATATATAGGTAGTATTATTAGATAGTGACATTCATGGGAATGTAATGGGATATAAGTGATAGATTCTGATAGATAATAGTGATAATGGGTACGATAGATTAAGCATTAAACATTGGGGATTTAATGGGATAGTACTGGAGATAACACTCATGGAATATATGACCAACAATCAGCAACTGGAGATACGTGCCATGGTTGAAACATAGGTTGTTTTCCTATAGAAAGGGATGGTCATCAATCCATTTGATATGGATTTATTCACCATAATGACCCATGTTCCATGTCTTCATGGCACACATGGGCCTGTATAAAAGGGTGGGAAAACACCCCCAAATCCATCAGATGATCATCAGGTTCCCCATGAACATGGCGGTATGGGTATCCCCTCAGACACACCTGGTCCACAATTTCACATGGTGCCAGGCCATACCAAGATGCGAACAGAACCCTTATCCAAATAATGCAATGGTCTTGACCCCTATCAAAACTGTAATGTTATACGTAAATGAAAAACAATGATAATACAGTAATCATTATGATAATATAAAATGATAATATGAAAACATGATAAAATGATAAATATTGAAATAACGATAGATACACGGACATGTGTGGTTGCGGCTCAAAACTTACGGCCCTGATCGGTTGAAACCGGCCATCCATACCTCACTGCGGCATGATCCATACAGATCTACAGTTTGCGAACTTGAAGCCATGACCCAGTCGAAATAGTGGATTTACCCATTGATAGCATGGTGATTTTCCAGTTCGTTATGTAAACGTTTACCAGGCCGGGTACATACATATACATTTACATATATATATATATAACACTATCTATACACTAGTACTGTAGTACCTAACCAATGCTTTCAACCCTCCAGAGTATTCCCCCTCTACTTTCATCAGGTCCCGGCAAGGAAGATCATCTTGGCGTGGGGCCAAAGACTGTGCAGAAAGTTGGATTTATCAAAAAATAGCTGGCTGGCAGCTTTAAACATGTTTTTTCTTTAAGCATCCAAAATGGGAATATGTGGGTGTTTACCATCGGGAATAGATGGACTTTTACCATCTAAAACGGGAATATGAGGAGTTTTTGACCATCTCAAATGGGAATATGAGGTGTTTTAAAGCAACGAAAATTGCAAAAAAATGGAATAATTCAGGGGTGCTTACACCAATGATGATCCAAAATTGGCGATTTCAAAATCCTTGATGAATTTTCGAGCCTTCGAGCCTGGGAGGATGATCCCCAATGGCTCTAGCTACTGTAGTGTTCCACGAAATCTGCCATATAAAAGTACAGGATGGGGCCCCCCAGTGATGTGAATGTTGCTTTATAAACCATGAAATAATCCCAATTAACTATAGTTATATCTACCATAAACCATTGAATTCAGCCACTTATTTTTACCAACTGAACGCTATCTTGGGGGTCCCATCCTGTACTTGTAGCACCCGCATCCACATTCAATTTTTTTTTTGAAACGACCGATTTACAGGTATCCCCCATGTTCAGACAAACCCCTTTGATCATGGTCTCAATATTTCCTAGCTATTTCCCAGATGTTAGGATAAATCTCCGGTATAAACCCTCCTGCATACTAACATAGATGTGGATTACCTACCATTTCTAGATCATGTTCAGGAAAATATGTGAAAATATGGATGTTCCACATCTGACTTAACTCCATGGTGGCTATCTGCAGAAAATTTCAATCCTTCCCATCCCTGTGGCAGACCCGCTCGCCGCTCAGGTCTTGCCTTCAAGGTCGCAGGAGCCAGTGATCAACATCTCCGGTTGGGTGATGATGATTTTTTATGATTGTTATCTCTATATTTTAAGTGTCACTTGTATATGTGCAAAGACAAACACACGTATGTGTATGTATAATATATATACACTGTTCATATGTGTGTTGTTTTAGGTGTCTAGATATATAGTGTACATGATATCTTTGCAGGCTATTTTTAGGAAATGCGTGGTTTTAATGTCTGAGCCGGCAGATGTTGCTTCCCAACCTGCAGGGTCGGGCCCCAGCTACCATGTTGGCCGAAACCAACGTGTTGATCTGTTCAAGATAGTTGTGGCTCAACTATACTTAAAGCATGTTATATAAGTCCATGATGAGAATAGTTGAAGAATAGCTGATCCGATGGTTATCAAAGATACTTATTGAAGTGTCATCGAATAATATTGAAACTTCAATACTTCCATACTTGATTCGCGATCTATTTTCAACAAAGGCCATAATCATCATTTTGGCATCCTATGTGACGCAAGATATATTGGCAAAGTGGATGGTGGTAGGCTGGTATCGCCTCCCATCTTTGGTGACATCAACATATGTGGGTATCAAACAACAAAAAAATACCATATTTCATCAAAAGATATCCTCTGGTCATTTAACACTATGGAAGCCATGGCCCAAGTACTTTGATTTACCCTCTGGTAATTTAACATAGCTATTGAAAATGACCATAGAAATAGTGGAATTTCCCATTAAAAATGGTGATTTTCCATAGTTATGTTAGTTTACCAGAGGGTATTTCTCAACAACACTGTGGTGATTTTCCACTTCGCAGTGGGTCACAGGAGTCGCAGCAGGGTGATATCTCAGTGAACGCCTTCTACGAGGCCGGCGCGAACCGGTGGCCCGCTTCGCCTAAATGGTCACCGTAAATCATGGTAAATCATCGCACTAAATGGGCCATGGCATCCATAATAGCAAGCTGTGAAAAATAACCAGAGGGTAAATCGGAAATCCGGAGTTTCTGCAATTTTTCCGTCCAAGTTTGAAATGGGAAAGTGACATGCACCGCTGTGTACGTCATGAAAAAGAATACATTGCGAAGGCGTTTTTAGCTAAGGCTCGAGATCATGGTATCTTTTGTTGATTTTCATGGATGTCACTGATCATTCATGGATTGTTGAGACGGCACTTGGCATGACCCAGTCATTGTTTTGTTGACTGCTGACACAGAGATCCACGCATTGTGTACAGACAGTGATTTCAAATGTTTATTATTACTACAGCTCCAACCCCTACCTATGCTGATTCGGACCACAATGTCCTACTATCATTGTGATCTGTAGAAAATGAGTATATGAGATGTTTCAGTCAAGGCTTGGTGGAGCTGGGATGAGTTAGCCATGAAATCAGAAGCTGTTTTAATATCCAAATTGAACTCACTCAAGGAATATGTATCCCCCGGTTATATCGATGACCCTCCCAAGGCACGTCTCCCAGGAATAGTGTTCGCCATGGTCGATCGGAATTTTCCCTAGTCGCCTTGAAAACCAGGGAGATGAGGTGGAGAAGAAGATTCACCACATCTTGGAAACCATGGGTCTGAAGGCGCTATGAATTCTGCTTTTCGGCCCAGTGGGAATTCCTGGCACCCCTATGAAATCACAATGGTTTCTGTACTCATGTTCATTCATGGCAATTAATGGCAATTGATCGTGATTATGGGTTTGAAAAGGTTATTTATGGCAATCAATGGTCAGTAGTGGCTAGTAATGATTATTCATGGTTATATAACGGTTGATTATTAATGGTTGAGTTGGGTTTTTAAATGGTTACAACATGTTACAACCATGAAATACTGGTTGGCTGATATTCTTATGAAATGGTATCCTATCGGGAGGATTCTCCAGCACGCCATGTTTGATTGCCGGAGGGTGTTTTGCCTGACTCAATGTTGCGATTCAACTGGGGATGGTGAGGACGATTCCCCCATTTTTCTTGGACGAGATTTTGGGCGAAAAATGGTGAACTCAAATGCAGACAGCAACGTCTACAATACATCTTGTCTTCATTTCACCTTAAACTATACCGTAATTTAGGTGACCAAGGATACCTCCGATGGTGTTTCTTGGTTCTGGAACAAAGAAGGCCCGTCATCAATGACGCTACTGTTTGAATGACATAGCCAGAAGCCCATTCTTGAAGATTACAAAAGCGAGTTCAAGCCCAATCACAACTAGTTAGTGGTTTCAAATATGTTCTCCCAGCTGACCATCATGTTTTTGCAGTGGGTTGAAACCCTTTCAAGCTGACAATTCCTGGCGTTCCCCCATGAAAGTCATGGATTTTGACCATGGTCAGCATCACCAGAAGCCAATGATATCCCCATGGTTGGTCGAAAGTCGAGTTTCAGTTGGTGAAATCCCATTTCTGTGTTGTTTTTCTCCAAATTTCCCTAGTCTTCTTTGGTTCAGTACAAAAATTACGTCTGCCCAAATCTCATTCCGGTGCATGCCAGGTCTATGAGGGTTATCGCTTGTTGGGCATCCAGCAATGCACGCGAGGACGCTTGAAGGGCCTCATCTTTGAAGACCACAACGGCGGGTGCGGCTCCAAGAATCCCGGCAAGGGACGAGGTGTGGAGGGTGAACCTCCAGAAATCTATGGCTGGAAAATCCCCAGTTTTGAGGAAAATCATCTACAAATGGGAAATCTTGCCAGTGGCCATGTTTGCGTACCAGAGGGTATATGGATATGATTGGATATGGCTGTTAAACCAGATATTTTTCAAGAATCCAATGAGGATATAGCCAATAATATGATTTTGGTGTCTCTATGAAAACAGAGGATTGAGCCCAAAGCTACGTTTGTCGTGGTCCTCAAGCGAATCCAATCGCCAAAGCGCAAGCTGGTAGTTGATAGTAGTTGTATATCAAATTGTATGATGAATCAAATTTCTAGCATAGCATTATGCATTCCATTGGTTTCGTTCCATATTTGGTTGCATCATGTCCAATCCCTTGGTTACGTCACCCTCTCTCTTGGCTAGATCTACATTGTTGTTGGTTGAGTCCCTCGTTTGGTTGGTTTGATCACCAGTTCAATTGAGATCAATTGAGCCATTGAAAATGCATTGTTGATTGATGTCGATTGCTTATGCAATTATAGGGGTTGTACTATGATAGTCCAGAATAGAGATACCCCTTTGCCAACCAATATTTCATGGCATGAGTTGCTGCAATGACCGAAAAACATCGAAAAACCATGTCAGGGAAGTGGTTCCCCTGCCAGCGGAAGAGACGGCGGAGCGGGAACGAGAGAAAAGGCTGGCCTGAAAGAGCTGGAAGGGCTGAAAGCCATGGCAGGTATCAGACCAGGTTCATAGCTGTCCTTGTCCCACTGGTTGGTTGATTAATAGAAGGTTCCCTCCATTCAACAACCAATGGATATTTCATAATACTGTAAATGAATATGATAAAACTTCCCAAACATACCATAGCCCATTCTTTTTCCTAAAAAGACAATGCTATGTTTTCAGGTTTGTCGGCTGGGATGGTAGTGATCAGATATGTTGGAACCTGTGAATCGGCTGGAATTTTAAGAAGTGTTGGGATTTGAATCGTCAAAACTTGCTATTTGACTGATTTACTTGCGAAACCTGGGAATTCACCAGAAAGAATTGGGACTTGCCCTAGAGTGAATTAAGGTAAGAACAGTCCGCCATTGTTGTTCCTTCGGTGCTTCCACCGGTTTTATCCATATCTATGTCACTTGGAACTGAGGCTATAATTCCCATCGTTGGGTATATTTCATTATAAATCCACTTCTAAATTGACGTTTGACATGTGAATTTTCTTTGCTGGATTCACATCGCAATGAACGAGTCATTGGCACATAGGCACCTCGAAGTGAGCCTGCAGCAAAAATTTGCGCGGCAAACATTGGTGATTTGGAAAGCTGTAGCAATTCAGATAACTATTTGGGGGCACTGGGTTACAATGGGTTACAACCCCAAATAGTTACCAAATAGTGCCAGTTATGGCCCTTATGGCCAGTTATGGGGTTGCAACCAAATAGTGGCTCAGAGGTCGTGGTGGGATAACCTGCTTAAGACGAGATCTGAATCAATGAGGTTATCCACGTTTTGTTTTGTTTTGTCATGGGACAAGGATCAATAGAATAATATATAATGTCATATGATATAATATCATATGATGTAATATAATATAATATGATATCATATATGTATGTATATATATATATATATTTAGTTATTTACAATCATCACTGCGTGAGATCATCACAGTTGATAGAATCATAACGGTGATAAGACTTCTAATCGATCAGTACGAGGGGTGAGGAGACCCTTAACTTCTCAGGGGTACCATGGGTTTTTTAAGGAAACAACCCGAAAAGAATATAAATAATGGATGTCATGTCAAGTCAGCATTAATGAATTCCCGGTTTATGATATTGCGGGCCGGAAGAAACACAACTTTAGTGGTACGTATACTTTGTCACAATTTTAAGGGTTAAGCCCCCACGATGATAAGTTGTGGATTTCTCATAGAAATGTGCCAGGAAAAACCATCACATATTCCCAGAATTGGAATACCGGCTTAAAATTACGTTGGAAAATCCCGAAGAACATGTTGTAAATGTCGAGTTGTATTTCAGTAAACGTTCCTTTCTAAGTCATCCCGAAAACTCGACACCTGCCTGGCAGGTTTCCCGCGCCGGAAGCCGCACGCGCACCCATGGGAATCTTGGAGGAGTCTGATAAAATCCCCATGGCGAGTTCAGGCATGTCCCAGCGGTCAATCCACTCCGTTTTATCTCCAAATGGAGATACCCTCTGGTTATTTAACATAGCCATGGAAAATCACCATTTTTAGTAGGTAAACCGTCTATAAATGGGCCATGTTATGCCATTTTCCATGGCTATGTTAAATAACCAGAGGGTACGCATGGACACCCGTCAAACTTCAGTGCTATTTGGAGACAATGCGACCAGTTTACCATGGATTTACTGCGAAGATCAGAAATCCTTCGGTGACATTTGATCACCATTTTTGCCTTATCATCCACCCTTTTTCAGCTTCTGAACCAAGCACTGTTCAAGCGGTTCTTTCACGACACCGCGGAGATGGTTTTGGAATCATCCAATGCTGTGATGATCGTGGCAATCGAGATTTCGATGAGCAAAGCGGCTGTGGATCCCTCGCCCTTCTGCCCAGACACCCTGTGGATTCATCGGCTGGGATCTCTGCCAGAAGCTCTTACACACAGAAGAGGGAACAATGCACAGAAAAAGGTTGAGATTATATACAGTTGATATATTTCTTTCGGGTATGCGCTGCAGCTGTATTTGTTTCCATGTTTTTCTCGCAATTTTGCCTCCTGTCGCCTAAAATTCAACACTTACGTCCGCAAACTGTGTATTATTTGTTGACGAGGCCACACAGAAGACCTAGCAAAACATTGTCTTCGGTGGAAGGTAGCATACTTACCTTGCATTACATTACATTAAATTAAATTACATTACACTACAGAGAGAGAGAGAGAAAGGAGCTAAATATATGTTCCAAATATATACACATCTCGAAAATGTGTATATATATATATGTGATTTATATATGTATTTTATACACATCTACTTCTCTACATTGACTTTTCCTGTCTATGTTTGACATGGCCTGTTTGTTTGAACGTTTGTGTGTATGTGGGCTGAAAGCTTGATTCAGTGACGCATGGGTTTGCAGACAATAAATCCGTGAGAATCATATGGCTTACAAACGAAAAATTGAACTTGAAACAAAATCTAGGTCAATCTTAGATGGGTACTTCAATCCTCTAGTCTTTTGCTATCAATGGGATTATCTACGTTCACCAGCTAAGAATTTGTCATTGTTTACAGGGTATCTAAGATTGGCACTGTTGTTTATAGGTGGTTTTTACATCCCATCATAATCCCATTATAATATATAATCCCATTATAATCCCATTTAATAATGTGGTTAAAACAATAATAATACCACCCATAATCATCCACATCAAAAAATCATCATCATCACCATTTAATCGGACCACTGTATGGGATTAGTCCTGAAATAGCCATCCTGGAATAGATAAGTGGGGATTTATCCCATCATTATAATCCATAATTTCATCATTATAGTCCAATTGTTATCCAATCTAATCCAATTGTTATCCCGTGAAAAAATCCCATCATCACAATCATTATTTATAATCCCATCTAATCCATGATGGTATGGTTATAATCCAATTGTTATCCAATCTAATCCAATTTCATCAGCCCCCGATTAAACTGGTGAAATGGTCACCAAAATACCGAATCCAGGACTTCGGTGCCAGCCCGGCGAAGCTGCCGCAGAAGGTGGAGAGAACTCACCGACTGAAATCGGGCTTTGAAGCAGCACAATGTGGGGAACGTATGGGGAATATAGGAAATATATGGGGAATATATGATTGATAAATGATATTGCATGATGTTAGTTGAGTTCAGGGGATGACAAATAAATATTTGGGGGATCCTTACGATCGATAAAAGGGAATCCCTGTCAGCCAGTAAGGGACCAGACAGGATTTTGAAGCTCTGGTCTGTGCTATGGTCAGTTGGGGATTTATGGTAACCAAACATGATGTTTTGTTCATTGGATATATTCAGGACTGGTTGGTGGTTTGGAACCATGGAATTTTGCTTTTCCATTCAGTTGGGAAGAAAAATCCCAACTGACGAACTCCATCATTTTTCAGAGGGGTAGGTATACCACCAACCAGGATTGAGGAAGTTTGATGATGCAATGTCAATAGATTGAGATAAAACTTGGGTAAATGACCCGGAATGCTTGGGGGACTGAATTCCCATGTGAGGATGAATGACCATAGCACGTTTGGGGTATTACGTCAATATCAAGATACCGGGGACCACAGCTGAAATGGTTCTCTTTTAAGATTGTCATCCATCCCCGTTGCTGCGAATCCAAAATCAAGGCCCCATAATCAGGGTTGCTCCGACCCACAGGTAAATGATACCCATTTTACCCCTCTATTTGCCAAATGTTTTCCCCCTGTGTACCTGTTTTTTTTTGAACCCTGACAATGGTTGGTTTGTTGCACCTTTGTTGCTCCCACGTTTCGACAGCTGCGCCAGTTGCTGGCCTGCCGCATTTGCATCACAGCAGATGCTGTGAATGTGGATCCGGACATCTTCAACTCGGTGGGAGGGATGAGTTGGGGAGTTGCCAACTGGAAAAATGAGTTCCCTATATGACTGTCATAGGAATGGTGTATCAATATGGGAGAATATGGGTATATATGGGTTATATACTGGTTATATTAACTGATGGGTGGTTACATGTGGTTTCCAACTTGAAACAGACATGATGGTTTTTCAGTGGGATGACTCCCAGCTGGCCATGTTCAACTTAGGATGATCCCAGCTGGCCACTATAGAATTATACTTTTTATATAGCAATTGAAGTACGCGGCCTGGTAAACATACAAAGAACGATGGCAAATCACCATTTTATAGCTGTGCAAATCAACTATTTCGACTGGGCCATGGCTTCAATAGCTATGTAAACGTTTACCAGTAGATAGATCAATGGGAGATCTTCAGGATCCTAAAATGGAGGTACGTTAGTACCATATTGTTTGCCATGTTTTGCGGCATTCCCTTACATAGACCTGAAAAATAGGCCTTATAATGCCTTATATATGGTAGGTACCTCCAATTTAGGTTCCTGAAATGGCCATTGAATAGAATATAGGATGTTCAAAGATATTTCTGGGGATTTATTTGAAATATCGATAGTCTATCTGCTTCAGGATGACTTTCTCCATCCATAACATCCACGGGTTAATCATCATATTCCCTGTTAGAATGTTCATTTGGATGGTATACTCCATTACACACACCCAAATTGGATAGAATGTGGGTAAACCAATTTCATGAACCATCCCCCAGTCATCTAAATATATTGGTGCTATAAATAAACCATTCCAAGTCATGTGTGGTTTATTTATGATTGTTTTACCCACATTATTCCACTAATATTCCCTGTTCCTATAACTATTATAGTTGGTATGATATTACTATTCCATTCATATTCCACTATTGGTGGGAATATTATACCAACTATTACTATCATTATATAAAGTTACTATAATAATTTACCAGCCTTGATACTATTACAATCATCATACCAATTGATTTCTGATATTGATCATACCAATCATTTACCAATATTATACCAACTATCATATTTCTATTACTATTAATATATTCATTATTATTCCACTAATATTCCATTACCAACTATCCATCCAATTGCTTAGTTGCTTCCATATTTCTATCCCATTCTTTCAGGCCATGCTTGGGGATTCCCCTGTCAGGTGCACGGCAACGGCTTGGTCTATGATGGCCAGGGCCCCCAGGGCCCAGCATGAGATTGAACTATGAGAACAGATCGTCCCCGTATAATGGTACGTATATTAAATGGTGTAGTGTATGTATATATATATATGATATTATGATTATATATAACTATAATTATATATGATATATATGATTATATATATATGCTATGGTAGATTTATCCTCTAGTTGTTTCACATAGAGAAGGAAAAAAAGTAATTAGAGGGCCGTCATTGTATGGATGTGGATCAATATCAACTTTGATCTTGACCAAAAAAAACGATGGCTTGATGATAAAAATTGGCAGCCATTTGTGAGTCTATTGGTACGCCAATTTTGAGACTGTTAAATCGTTCTACAATCTTTCAAGGATTCATTGGGTACTCCAGTGTTTCAGGTGTCGATTGAGAAGCTTTCAATTGGAGGGATGATCGCAAGATTTCATCTCTCTGGATATCAGAAATTGGTACACCAAATCAGCTGATTTCATGATTCCCGATGCAAGCTACGCCAAGGCAGATTGATTGTGGATCACAACTTTGGTACCACTGACCCTGCCATCTACGGAGTTTGGGAGCTAAGATCTTGGCGATTTCGAACATGGAATGTGTTTAAAAAACTATGCATTCCATTAAACACACCCAGGTTTTCGTCTGGACATGTTGCATCGATCCTCCTGTTTTTTCGCTGAAAAAATTGGGTGCCCTCCTCGGCTCGGAGCATGAGCGAAGCCGCCGGAGCTGAGCAGTGCCCTTTTTCAAAATACCAAACATTCGATGATTTTGGGGGGGTTATTGGGAACATGTGTTTACTGCTTGGTGGATCTTGGTGGTTTGGAACATGTTAAAATTCCATTCAGAAATTTCACAGATCCCAACTGACGAACTCAATCATTTTTCAGAGGGGTAGGTATACCACCAACCAGGTTATACGATGGTTATGCTACCTACTGTAGATCAATCCCTGATTAGGGAATTCTTATGATCAACTCCTCGAAAGCCCAGTGTGATGGGCTGAAGCCCCAAAGATTCTGCAGGAAACTTCACTGAAGCCCATGACGTAAATCCGCCGATTTACTGACGACTAGGAAACCCAACAGCTGGCACTTTCGAACATGGTTTACTGGCGCTTTGTTCGAAAACGTTGATAAACATGAAGAATCATTAATAAACCATGAACAACGTTAATAAACATAAACATGAATAAAAAATCGATAAACATGAAGAACCATTAATAAACATGAATAAACCATCGCCAAAATCACCATTTTTATGGATTCCTGGCTAATCATCAATCCAGGTGGCTGGTTGATTGATGATTCCTACCTGGGATGCTGGTAATCACTGCAAGGTTAGACCCCCAAGTGATACCTTGATTTATAAACCCTATTATACAAGTATAATTGCAATTACCAAGAAGCCTAGTTATTGGAATTATTTGCTCTAACCTAGCTACCAAAAGTATGTTGCTTGAAGTCAGCACGTTTCGGTTGGTTTTCTTCGTTGCATCTGGCGGCGAGGCCGGGTCTCTGTGTGAATTCAGCCGACGTTTCCAGCGACAGAACTCGCCCGGCACCGAGAACCCCCATGGAGAAATCATTGTGTGTTTAATACATATGGGGTTGGGTCAAAAACCCTGTACCCCAAAAACACCAAAATAGATCAAATAGTTTGGATTTATGGATGTTCATGTCCCTTTTTAAATGTATTTATAGTTTTTTCCTAACATAAATCCACATATGCGGATGGGTCGAAACCTGTTATTACCATATTTTGGAGGAATAACCATCCATTATCCAGCTATTTTAGTGTATCTAGGGTGCCAGGGTTTTGACATGTTTTGACCCATAAATGAATATGAATTATCTAATTGAGTACTCACAAATTCCCCATAATTGCGATGCAGTAGTATTTATTTACGTATTACATATATATATATATATATTAATACATATATAGTTACGATATATTATATAAGGTGATAAAACGTCATTATAACGGAATATAAAGGATTTATTGGGTACATATTAGGGATACAGGCATTGAATTGGGGTTTGGCGATTCACATCCAATTCACACGGCACGTAAGGCGCTACCTGCGGCACGATGGCTTCAATGGCAGAGAGGTCTGGAGAAGCCTTGAATGGCCGACTGTGATTTGCATGTCGATGATCAACGAGAATAAACACTGAAAACAAAACAAGGAAAATGTGGCAAAAATACCTCAAGTCCTCTACGGGTTATAATCTATACATATTTATACACATACGTACATATGGGTCATACGTTTCAACGGATTTATCCAAAAATACAGGAGATACCCCAAATCGGCACTTCGATCATGGGGAAATGATGATTATGGGCCTTGGATTTGCGGGTTATCTTCTTTTTTCTGAATATGTGTAAAAAATATTAGGGGTTGATCAGAAAAGATGATCATAGGGACTTAACTATCAGGTTTTTAGCCAAGAATAGATCCGCTCTAGGATCATCCTTGGATTCTGCCAGAAGTACTTAGATCTGCTGAGTAAATTGATAGTGAATTTTGGAAATCCATGGAAAACCCTATGTTTCGTGGTATGGTGTCTTGGAAATGTTCCCTAAAAACCAACCCAACCAATACTGTATCTGGAAAAAATGATGAAGATCTATTGGCGGATGTCAAATATCTGGAAAATTGATGTGAATATCAAAATTGGGATTTACATTGGATATCACCCATGAGTCTATATTTGCTGAATATCTCTAAAAAAAAGAAATGACAGCATATGGGGATATCAAACAATACTGGTTGGTGGTTTGGAACATGTTTTATTTGTCCATTCAGTTGGGAATAATCATCCCAACTGACGAAGTCATATTTTTCAGAGGGGTTAGGCTCAACCACCAACCAGAATAAGATATTGAATATGACAATGATATTGATGAATATTGAGACCATGGGGATGAATATTGATGAAGTTTCTCATAACCTGGGGATGAGCTAGCATAGAAAAATCGCTATTTTGAAAATGCTTGAACTGCAGGGGAATCAAACAATTCCCTTATTTGATATATATCAATTGATATTCAGCCATATGAGTTACTATTGGTTACCACATACCCTCTGGTTGTTTAACATAGCCGTGGAAAATGGCCCATTTATAATTTATAGATGATTTCCCCATCAAAACCTCCATTTATAAGGGATTTTCCATGGCTATGTTAAATAACCAGATGGTAAGTATATAAATATGACCACATAAGTATACAGATGTGGTATGATATGGATGATATGGATTTACTTTTGCAGGTTGACCGCATTTAAGGGTATGGCTATGTAGCTATGTACCTCAAACATATCCGCACAAACAATTTGGAGTACCCAAGCAGTTCACCCATTTGTACCTCTAAATATATGGGAGGATCCAGGAATCCCCCAAAAAAAATCCATTATTTGAATGGGAGGATCCATATCTACCCAGGCTGTAAACGTTAGGAGTTTAGCCACTATTTCTAGATGATTTTCTGTGGGAAACCATAGCTTTCCCACATCTTTTGTTCCCTTGCCCAGGTGGGAGCCAAGTTAGCAGGCGCATTGCTGAAGCGCTTAGATCCTGTCCGGATGCCCGTTGGGATAATGATCTTATAGCTGGTTGATTTTTTTCGGAAAATCCTATGGAAAATATGGATGATAAATGGGCTAGCCCTATTTTAGGAAACCATCATATAATTTTTATAAATAAATACGTCAATCCACTGGATGGGTAGAAACTCATCCGCCTTTTGGTCTTTTGGTATGGGATTATCTACCTTCACCAGCTAAGAGTTTTTCATTTTTGTGCAGAGTATCTCAGATTGGTCATGGGGATATGATGATATTGCCCGCTAGTAAACGAACATAGACTGGAAAAAATGGGGTTGGAAGATTGGCTCCCCCTGGTCAAAATTGGTATTATGATATGGATGTGGGTCAAAAAAGACTGTACTCCTAACACCAAAATAGATAAAATAGCTAGGATTTATGGATGTTCATCCCCCTATAAGTGCTAATTTATTGGTATTGATTTATAGCCATATTGCCCTCTAGTAAACGAACATAGACCCCGGCAGATGGGGGTTGGAAGATTAGTTTCCGCAAGAAAAAGTGATTTCCAGGATCTATGTTAATTTACCAGAGGGTATATGGTTCTGTATGCTTCTATATGCTTCTATCGAGTTTTAACATGTAGGAGGTTGTTAACCTAGGTTGACAGGATTATGATTTACCAACCAGTATTTCATGGGATGAGATATGGCTATTTTCCTTGGCTCAAATGGGTTGATTTGCTGATTGGCTGATTTCAGGTTTGGGAATGATTTGAACTTGTCGGAATAGTTGCACTTGTATGGATATGTTTGGGGAATTATTGCATAGATCTATATATAATTATATAAATAGCCATATATATATATATATGTAATATTATACATGTAAATATATCTAGGTGTAATGTGTAGTGTGCCTCAAAAGATGTGTTATGTGGGTTGCTAATTGTGGATTTCACCAATAAACTGACTCTGTTTCTCGACAGATTCTCGGCCGAGGTGAATGGCGACAGCGTGGCGGCTGGTGGAGTGGGCATGACCACGCGTGAGGACTCAGTGCTTTTTGTGGCTTCAGGAGTTGACAATGCCCAGATTTTCGCAGGGAAGCTGTGGTTTTGCCAATGCGGAGGTTTCCTGAGGTACCCCAGTTATCCATTTGATGGATTTTCCAAGATGAAGCAACCAGCTATTTTTTGGATCCCCCATGACTTATGGAAACCCCGGCGGGAGCGTCTTGTAAATGTCCCTTATGCGCATGCTGAGAAATACTGGCAGTGGCCAATATGTTCGAGATGTGGCCGTAAGCAACGCGTCGAAGAATATGAACACAAGACACCCAAAATAGCTAGTGTTGATAGTGTTAGCATTTCTCTGGCCCGACAATCTGCGTAAATTCTGGTGCGTTCAACAAGGTACCAGGGTTTTTCTCGGTGTTGTCGTTGGGATTTTCCCTGTGATCCGAAGATGATGTCAAGATAGTTTTTGCTTCGCAAAAAAAAAAAACAATGGGTCGAGTCATGAGTATGTAATGATGATAATCAATACAATAATCAATCAATAATCAATAATCAATAATCAACAATAATCAATAACCATCAATAATCAATGATGACACACAATAACCATCAATAATCAATACAATTCATCAATGCAATTTTGAGACGATTTGCTTGGTAAAGATGGCTAAAACATTCAGCGATGTGAGGGATGCTTCGCTATGACCAATCTTGAAAGGCGAGAAGACCAAGCCATGGGTTTTCTCCTTTTCTGTGGATGTTCCCTCCACAATAAAGAACATATGGCTTGGTCAAATGGCCACAGTTGTAGATCAAACACGCAAGCGCGTGCTATCCTATTCTGTTGAGAAAATGCCTCATGTTTTGATGTTGAAATCCTCACATTGCTTAAATCCAACTCTCTGCTGGTTGGTCATTTTTGTTGCAAAATCTCGCCGAAATCCGCCTTTCTGGTGCTTCAAAAAAGCCCATACCCTCTGGTAATGACTAAGAGTTTGCGACATTGAAGCCATGGCCCAGTCGAAATCGTGGATTTTCCCATTAATAGCATGGTGATTTTCCAGTTCGTTATGTAAACGTTTACCAGGCCGGGTATTTCCAGGGTTCCCCAAGCCCAACCGCCTGAGGCAAGATCTGCCAAGCGCCTCGATGCTGCAACGCCGTCATGTTTTGCGGATTATGTCAGGTGAATGATATGTGGGTTTCCATAGTCATTGGGATACCCCAATAGCTGGTTGATTTATAAGGAAAATCATATGGAAAATATGGATGATAAATGGGGTAGCCCTATTTTAGGAAACCATCATATAAATATAATAAGAAATACGTCAACCTTGGATGGGTAGTTTAATGCTATTAATCTGTTTGCTATAAATAGGAATATCCACTAACCAGCTTACATGTTTGCAGGGTATCTGAGATTGGCAAAAACAATATCATAAATTCTTAGATATCCACATATTGTAGAAGCATTATATTAGTTACAATTATGGGTTTATCTGGATAGATATATCATACCATGGTATATAGAAAATCATAGATATAGCATTGCAACCGTGTCCAACCATAGTATCATAGATACTATGCTAAATTATACTACAATGCTTTCTGGATATACCATGTTAAATTATTGTGATTTATCCACATCTACTATTGTATTTATATATATATATATCATATTATGGTATATAGATATACTATTATGGTATTTATTGTATGTCACAGCAATAGAGAATAGTACCGACTATACCATGTTGTGGGAATGTGATCCTCTAGGATCTGTTTGCACACAGTGGATGTGCCACTTTGCTCGACCAGACAGAAAGATGATCTTGAAATGACTCAGACCACGAACAGATAAACAGGACCCGAAGATGACATGCAATCTCTTGTCTTTGATACCTAAACTTAAACAAAGAGACATATGACTATAATATATATATATATATGTATACATATGCATATGACACTTGCCGTTTATACCTATATGTCTATCTATCCACCTAATCTGTTTAAACTATGTAATCTATCCAATCTACCCTATCCAATCTATCGACTTGACTCTATCAATCTATCTAATCTAAACTAAAGTAATCTAATCTAAACTTATCTAAGCTAATCTAGACTTGTCTATCTGTCTGTCTATCTGTCGTTGTATTTATCTTTGTTTCTATTTACCTATGTACCTATCTACCTGCCTGTCTACCTTTCTATCTTTCTATCTACACTCTATATATATATGCCTTTATCATTTAGCTCTCTATCCAATCTATCTAGCTAGCTATCCAAAGGTTAGTCTCCGGTACTCCCATTCTGGCTTTGCCAGGACGGCCACAGAAGAGGATCGCTGGGCAGAGTGAGTTGGTGGAAAATGACCGGAACATCCATGGTCTACCCACTAACTTTGGTTTGAAGGATTGGTTTTAAGGCAATTTTACAGGAAAAAAACTCGTTTTAAAGGGAAAATCCATGGGTTCGTGTAGAATTTCCCTCTAATTGTCCCAATGACTCTATATATCGATCGCTATATCTATATATTTATGTGTAATCATATTTATGTAATAGGCATTTAAAGTTGTTGATACTGCATTTTGGTGGTGAAAAGAAAAAGATAACGCAATAGTCGTATGCTTGAAGGATGTGTCCCGTGGCAAGTCACTGTAGTCCATGACTGAGTCAGGATTCAATAATCCCTTACGAATTGGTTTTGATATATATATATATATACATGCCGTGGGTACATATGTGCATTTACATATGCGTATTATGAATATGTGTATATTATATATATATATCAAACAACAACGCATATCAATGCATGCCCCGCCTGGCTTCAGGAGTCTTCGCCAGATCTGCTTCCTGAATTCTACATGTGGGGCACTCGGATCCAGGGCGCTGCACTGCCCGAAGCGCTGTGGGTGTCATGGGGAGATCATGGGGAACCAGGAAATATGGGGATACCCTCTGGTAAACTAACATAGTTATTGAAAATTGCCATTTATAGTGGATTTTCCCATTAAAAATGGTGATTTTCCATAGTTACGTTAGTTTGCCAGAGGGTAATAGCTAATTTAACACAACTATGCAAAATGACCATGTTCAATGGGTTAAATGATCTACAAGTGGGCTAATGTGGGCCATTTTCCATAGCTATGTTCCATTACCAGAGGGTATCATAGAGATTCACAGCAGCAAAGATAGGAAAGTAAACTCCTATCTAGAGGTAATTTCTGGTTTTCTCAAGCCAAAGGAGCTACAACTTTCCATTGTTGAAACCGAAAAGCCAGTGATGATCGCCAGACACATAGTAATCCCCAGATAGAAAGGTTAAACAAAAAGGTTGCAAACCTGGAAAATTAAAGGAAGGCATTCTCTATACCGTCCTTGAAACACTGGTCCATCATTTTCGGGGTTGCTATACACTCGCCAAATTTTGACACGGAACCTCAAAAGTCTCCAAATCCAATAGGTGAATCGTCTTCTGGATCTCATTTTTCGGATTCTCGCTTGGATTTTGGTGCGTGGATAGTAAGAACAATTTAAACACTGTATTCTTCCAGATAAACGTAGGTAAACCCATGATAAACCCATGAGAAACCCATGATAAACCCTGTTCCCCCAATTCAGGTCAAAACCCTCATCATGTTCCCATACCGAGGCCTATTGCGAAGGGCGGCTTGCTGCCCGGCTCTCTGCATTACTATCGCCGGAAAGCCCAAGCACGGGACATGCAAAGATGACGGAGTTAGAAATGTGGCCGATAAATCAATGGGAATTTCAGGACCCTAAAAGGCCCTAAAATAGATGTACGCTAGTACCATACAAAGCCATATGTTGGGGCACATCCTCTTGAAATTTAGCCCTTCCATGGGCCTGATATATGGTAGGTACCCAATTTAGGTACCTGAAATGGCCATTGAATAAATGTGGAATAAATTCGGAGTATAATAATAAATGGATTATCCATCTTACTTGTAGTGTATATTCACTGGCACTTTCCTCCTGTTTAAGCCGGTTCCACTAGAATGATCTTTGAAGGAGTTTTGTACATTTGGCAAAGAGGATACGAAAATAGGCCATGTTTCTACAATATTGGGGACTTGATGCAGATATCGTCCAGGTATACAATTTTGATCTTTGGGTGTGTCGGGTGTGTCATAAAAATAACCATTCCAGGTGGAAACAACAAGAAATGGGGGAAATGATGGAAATGATGGATCGACCGTTGCGGGTTGGGATGGTGGAAACCAGTGTGTCGCTGTGTCGAATATGGAGATGATATAAAAACTAGTCGGTTATACAGGTGGGTTAAAGTTTAAGAAATACGTGCTGGTGCTAAAAAGTTAGAGGCTCGGAAAAGATCTTAATATCATATTCATTCTGAAGCTTCAACCAATCCCCATGTTTTGCAAACTGTGAAAACTGCACGAAGATCTCTCCATGATTAAAATTACAACTATTGCCTTCGAGACTTAACACCCCTCTGAGTGCACCGAGGAATTCACGCGTGTCGAAGAGGTGACATGCAGGTCGATGGGACCAGCTGGGGCGAGGCTACCAGAATGGCACCAGAATGGCACATGTTCACCCAGGATTTTTCAATGGCCTAAATGTAAGGGAATATCCCCACAAAATATGGTCAAAAATATGGTACGTTTACGTACCTCCATTGATCTGGATCCTGAAGATCTCCCATTGAATTTTGCCAACCTCCATGTTCTTTGAGGAGACACCGTATGCCGATGTATGCCGCATGGAAAAAAATCTGGGTAAATTAAATCCTAACGCAAGATCATTGGAGAATGCTTCCTAGGGGGTAACTGTCCCAAAATACTCGGCGGGCCAGGGCTGCAGCCTTTTTCTCAAGTAAACCGGCCTTATTTCAGGGGAGTGAATCATTGTGATTTATCCAGATTCTTTCGGGGTTTGCAATGTTTTATAGATCGATGGTAAATATGATGATACCAGCATAAATACCATATTAGTCCATATTGTATTTTGAGAATATGAGATTTACCAATCATATTGTATAGGTAACTATCACTGATAATTATTTTAATACGACACTGACTCTAATGGAGCAATCAAGATTCTCCAACCATTTCTGGATCAGATCCAAAAAGATGACTGATTTCTACGTAGAAATCGTTCTCGCAGCGAGGAGGAGCCGAGCATCGAGGAACAGGTTATCGCAGGGAAACCCAGCTGTCGTGAGCAGTGTTGAGCGAATCATTGGAGAAATAACTGGTTGGTTTATAGCTAGTTGATATATGGTGGTTGATGATCTATAGATATATTTGATACATTGGTTGATTATTATTTGATCTATTAGTTCTGGTTGGTGGTTTGGAACATTTATTTTTCCATCCATTGGGAATAATAATCCCAACTGACTAATATTTTTCAGAGGGGTTGAAACTGTTGGAAATAGATTTCCAGCATATCTTCCACATGGTCACATGTAATTTGGGATTCAAATATTGAAGCCCTTTTGTAGCCTCAAATCCAATTGGGGAAGG
>Ga0126342_10000135_pt1 | contig 54230 bp, 36 predicted proteins | sample Cyp1metagenome_FD_92528 | JGI IMG/M metagenome (GOLD analysis project Ga0126342, IMG submission 92528) | Coral microbial communities from Lord Howe Island, Old Settlement Bay, Australia - Cyphastrea 1 metagenome | ecosystem: Host-associated > Invertebrates > Cnidaria > Coral ...
ACCGAAAATTTTTCGGTTGTTTTTTTTTTTTTGGGTCGGTTTTGGGCTTATGTTGGGCCATTTGGAGGCTATGTTGGGCCTCTGTTGGGCCATTTTAGGGCTATGTTGGACTCTGTTGGCGGCTTTCGGACCTAAAATTTCAACCCCAACGGAAGCATGGTTCCGTTGAGGTTGGATTTTGGGTCGGTTTTGGGCTTATGTTGGGCCATTTGCAGGCTATGTTGGGCCTCTGTTGGGCCATTTTAGGGCTATGTTGGGCTCTGTTGGCGGCTTTTGGACCTAAAATTTCAACCCCAACGGAAGCATGGCTCCGTTGAGGTTGAATTTTGGGTCGGTTTCGGGCTCAAATAGGTTCAAAACGAGTTGCGCCATCTACCTTCTCATTTTAAAGTATGGTGATTTTTTTTCAATTGGCGGAATTCGTTTTATGTTCCAGCTAAAATAGCGCCGTTTTCTTTCTCACCGCACGGTGCCATCTTATGGGTATTTTGGTTTTGGAGTTGTTCCATCTACTTTTAGGGGGGTATAATTAAAATCAATGGAATTCTCCTCACCGCACATTCATATTCCCTGCTCTCATCTTTTTACTGGTTCCACACTTTGAAGAATTAATAGCACAGACTTGGTTAGCATCAAGACCAAGCTTGTTTATCACTTTTCTTCAACAAATTTTCAAGAGAATGCCATATGAACCCTGCAAGGCGAATGGATCCAGGAATGGATTGGCTATTGCCACCGTGACGAAAGGTTTCGGCAGATTGAGCGTTGTTTTCTTCGCCATCCTTTTCACATACTATGAGTTGAAGGATGCCCTCTCCAGAGGCGAGCTTGCTGATCTCCGAAGGCTGGACAAAGGGCAAGCAGTGAACATCTTGTCCCTAGTTTATATCTCATAAAATTTGATGCCGAAAAGGTATTGCTGTCCACACCCAAATTTTTGGTGAATCATCAATGGGCTACTAAGCTCCCTCCAGTGGAACCATACTGGCAGCGCAACGGATTCATCAGTGACAGAACTGAGTACACTTGGGCTTCAATCAGAAACTGAAATTTTCCATGCAATATTGGTTTCAAAACCTTTTACCGCAGAATATCGCAGACATATGCACCTTTTACCGCAGAATATCGCAGATATCTGCAGGCTTACAAAATGTGTTTAGGACCTTATGCAACCTCTAAAATGGGCAGCCAAGACAATCTGGCATCGTCCTTTGGGGATCCTAAAAACAAAATTCCAAAGGGTGATGGTCCGGTCGGGAACGTCGTCCCCTGACAAGCCGACAAGTTACCACAGCGAGGTATTTTACAGTTCTGCAATCCTCAAACCTGGTATCCCCATAGCCCAGAGGAATATCACACAGCAATTTGTCATTAGAATCAGGTTCTGGGATATTATGGCAGAATCTTACCCATGGTTTTCAGGGCTCCAGGGGGTGATGGTCCGGATGGGACCATCGTCCTTTGAAATTTGTTTTTTTGAACACCCAGGGGGTGACAGCAGAATATCCACAAGACATTCTCGGATCACTGGAAAACTTGAAAAAATTGTTGCAACTTGCCAGAAAATAATCTGCCAGATCGTACATCCCAACAAATGACAACGGATATTATGCCATAGTATCACAATATATTATGCCATAATATCACACTATATTATGCCATAATATCACAGCATAATAAATGATATTATGCCATCGTATCATACTGATATTCTGCCAGGGTATCTCTTGACAAACAAATGACAGGGGGTGATGGTCCGGGCGAAACCATCGTCCTTTTGAATGTGTCCAAACCATTGTCTTGGTGGCCCCAACATGTACGGGTCTCCCTTGCCTCACGAGCAGGTGGCTGGTGACCTGCATCAAGATTCACTGCGTGGTGATGAAGCACGAACATGAGAGCCACATCTCTTGGCGGCGGCTTCAAGTGCATGAACAGCAGAGTGAACGTCAGAGAAAGAACCCATTTCAGAAGGCGAACATCTTTCATCAAAGAGCCCAAGCCAAGCTTTTGGAGGCCTGTTCCCAAGAAACAATTTCAAAATGTTTTCACACCAATGTGTTTGAGTTCAGATGCGTGTGCTGCTTGAAGTCTTTCGGGTTGCAGGAGGCCCACAAATACAATGGAGCATCTGGCTACAAGGAGGCCTATATGGATGGAGTGGCGGAATACAACAGCTATGGTTTTGCCGCTACAAGCAGCAAACTCCAAGTTGATGAAAATGAAGCACTCGAGCTGTATGGGCTTAAAGTCCCTCGGCAATGATTGTGTTTCCAAAAGTTTCCACCTTTTTTCAGAAATAATAGTAAATTGTTTTGTAACAATTCTGGTTCCTCCAGTTAGTTCCTGCCTGTCGACTCATCAAAGTTTCCATAGAGCACAACCCAGAAGTCCGCTTGCCTGCAAGGTCGGAGTCTGCAGCAAATCATGGTCCCTTCTTGAACGTCACTTGCACAAGTACGCATTCCAAAGCTCAGGCTAAATCTGGTGAAAGTTGAAATCAAAGGGTTTCGGGCTGGGTTTGGGTGTGCTAGGACATGTCAAGTCGCGTCAGCTGCATTATGGGGAAACTTTTCCAACTTGATTGAAACCTGGTTTCCCGAGCTGTTTAAAGTTGGTTGTTGCTGCAAATCTGTTGGATACAAGCATTGGCTTATTCAGCTGCTCTTACTGTTGTTCTTGTTCGACCCTGTCAGCCTTCAGCCGGGAGTTTCTGATGGACAACAGATGGCTGTTGGACGGCCTGCCGAAAGTCACCAACCTGTGCCCTCTATGGCATTCCATTTTGAAGATGACGCCAAGCAAGCAGAGCATGTTTCTCCAAAGGCTGTTTCACCTCCATGACGTGCAGACACGTCGGGCAGGTCGAGCATGTGTCACCAGACTCACCCCGGAGCAGTGGGTATCCCAGATTGACTTGATTTGTGTTCAAGTCTACATCTATGACCACATGGTTATTGCCAAGAACAATGATGGACAGAATGAATTCCCGCTGGACATACTCCAAAAAGTCGAGCTGGGGATCTTGGAAGGGTATCTTGCTGTCAAATTTCTTAGTAATTTTCAGCTGTTAGCAGCGGCTGCTTTCTTGGCCACTGTTTTATTTGGTGTTCACGGACATGTCCGTTTTGCAATCAGTAGGGTCAAGAAGCTTGGTTTTTTTTCCCCTATTCAGCCAATATTCTGCTGCGACTCAGGGACTTTGCCGAAGAAGCCATGGACTTGCTCACGACGAAAGATCGAAACTTCAAACCTGCTGATTCCACCATGTGGAAGGACAATGCCTCTACACCTCAGGAATCGGAAGCAGATCCTTCTCACGAAGTTCCTTTGGACGCAGCTGACAACAAGCTAGACGCCTTGAGCAAGGACGCAAAGCAGAAGGCATGGCAACACGACAGCTTGTCATTGGCAAGAGATGTGGCTGCAATTGCCAAAATGATGCAGCAGGTTCAGAAAACCGAAAAAGCCGAACGACTTCGCCGCATAACCCATGCTCGAAGCGAGAATGTCATCGGTGCATCCATCATTTCCAACCACATGGAGAAGCATGCAAAGCATTTGGGTGGAAGTGAAGCTGACTTGACCCATGCAGTGGAACAGGCCTGGACCTATGAAACCTTTGAAAACCATAGTGCCAAGTGTGTAGGGTAACAATGTGGGTATTATAGCTGTTAGCTCTCAGGTTTAAAATAATGTTCTGTTTTCTGTTCCTCTCACAATGCCTCCCTCAAGTCCATGTCTTGACCCTGCAGTTTGTGGCTGCACGCAAAGCAACAGCTGGTGCGCTCGTGGTTTGGGCCGATCTGACCAAGTTTGGTCGATTGGGTGTGAACGACTTGAACTTTGTGGTCAGCATTATCCACAAAGCTTTGTCCAAAGTCCCGACCAAGGGTGTTGCAATCTTGATTGCGCCGCACCTAGTGTCAGAGAAGGTATCTGGTGGGCAGCGCGGAGAAGTTAGGTCCTTCAGCTCAACTGAGCCAAGGCTTTTCTTCTCTTGGGTTCTGGTTCTTTGCCTTTTCCTTCGATGTTATTTTGTTTTATTTTGTTGGTGGTGCAGCTATGTGTAGTTGTTCAAAGTAATGGGGTGCCCTGGACAATAGAACATCTTGGGCCAATTCTGAATCATTTACTAACAAAGAATGCAATGCCAAAAGACACTGTTGCAATCACACCCACTGCAGGCGAATAGAGGACAAACTGGATTCTCGACAATTGTTGAACCAGCTCATCACGATCAGAATGGAGTGTCCACCAGCCAGCAAGAAGGTTCCCCTCCAAATGCTCGGGTGGATTGTGATGCTGGAGGGCGCCGTTGAGGAGAACATTTTCAAAGGGAGCCAGCTGATGACAGACAGGCCAGAAAACTAGATTTTTTGATGTCAAACCTCATAAATCCAATACTTGACGATCTTTTCTTCAAGCCTTAGTCTATTCAAATCACAAAAACAGACTTACAGGCTGACAGGAGGTGTCTCCAACTTACTTCCAAGCAACCCTTCTTGACACAGGTCGACACGGCAGGCGGTTCCATGGGCCTCTGAATCTTCGTACATCGTGCCAGCTGCAGAGAAAGACTCATTACCTCATGCATCAGAGGGCCAGCGGAGTCTTGGCTCTTAAAAGCATGGAATTTCAAGTCTTTCCAAGTTTCCGTTGCCTGTGGGATAGCGGGTACAATTAGAAACTTGGTATCTGCATAAATCTGGGGTGAGCATCCCCTTGGGGTGGGGGGGGCGTCCAAAGGACTTGGGTGTGCCAACCTTGAGAAACCCAAACTAGGTGGAAATTTGTGCAATCTGATTTATGTTCTCATTATTTTCCCATTTATTCTTCAGTCAGATTTCGATGATAAGTAATAATTTTTTGATGCTGGTAATTCTTGTGATGGTTCCTGCTCCATCAAAAAATTGAGGTCTCTGAGCGATGTCCAGGAATCCGCGCAGCTCCTTGCTGGAAGTGACTTTCCGAACGCTGTCCTCACCAGCGTGCTTGGGAAACTGACTGCAACTGCTGGCATGCTGGTCAATGTGACCCCTTACGATGGTTGTCTTGAGACTTGCCTCATGAAGTGGCACGAGGACAATGGCATGATGATCGACTACTTGTCTGTCTCCCGCTCTGTTGGCATCATCGAGTATGTTGAGAAGAAGATTGGTTTTCATCTTCTCCAGGCCTGGATTCAAAAACAGTAACATTATTATGCATGTATCATGATTTACAATGTGCTCATGCGTCTCAAATTTTCTGGGCTATGTTCAGTTTCATTGTTTGGCCCCAGGTTATTTTTCACGATGTGTTCATGTGTCTCAAGTCTTATCCGTTGTATTCAGGTTCATTGTTTGGCCTCACTTGCCCTGATCGTCAGGGCTGGAAGGCAGGGAATCATTGCATGGGTGATGTCCGTCCCTATCAACCAGAACCACCAGCTGCACGTGAAGAAGACAATGTCGATCCGAAGGACTACGAGTTCAAATTGGTTGTGTGTGAGGTCAACAACACCAAGAAGGGATGGGAGAGGTACAAGTTCACTTTGCCTTCACATGTGAGAAGCATGTATGCACGGGACATCGTGTATGGTGCAGATTGGCGAGCTCTTCTACAGGAATTTGATGAGAGGTGCCAAGCCTGCACTGGTGTTTTATGATTCTCTCATGTTTTTTGCCTTCATTAGATTTTGGTGTGCTTCTATGTGTAGCTTCAAATCCATATCATATCTATGCCTGATTGCGAAAGAGATCATTCTGACAACCTGATGTGAATACCGGCTGAATTAGAAAGATATCCAAATCATCAAGAGCTTGAAGGGTCAAGACTTTCTTGTTGAAGAAGAAACCCTTCAAAATGCAAGGTTTGGTGCAAACTCTTCAGCAACATCGGGATTGGCACCTCCGCCTGCTCCAGTTGCCCATCAGGCAGTTCAGGAAGTCAACTGGCCAAACGAACCATCCACGATTGACAGCGTCATGGAGATTTACCATGTAGAGGCCAAGGCGACTGGGCGCTTACCAGGAACAACGCTACTCTTGGTTGCTGCCAAAAACCGAGCTGGAAAGACCGAACATTGTTGCCCAGGCCAACTCTACAAACTCTTTCTGGCTACTCAACATGGAATTGGGTAGTAAATAGCTTGAAATTTTTGTGTGCCTAATCCTTTGGTGACCTTTTTTTGTCGTTTCCTTACCAAGTATTACTAACTTATTTTAAAATATATTTTAAAATAAGTTAAAGGTAAATAAAATTAAATAAATATTTTTCTTGCTTCCATTTGATGCTGTCCAATGCAAGGTTGCTCACATGGATGTGGAGATCCCAGCTGACGAGTATGTGATTTGTCATGGTACAAGCCGATTCATCAACACGCAGAGGATGGCAGATCTCAAGAGGAAGGAGAAGACAGGCCAGGTTCCAGAAATAAATATATAATGGGGTTCTGTGGGGTCTTTAACACTGGGAACAAAACCATGGCATCCCATTCTCTAGTTGTCATGGCACTTTGACCTCTGCATTTCCTGCTGGCCTGACTTCTCCTTGCTTAACCATTTCATCAACAGCTCAAACCTTGCAGTGTCAGTGACCACATTTAGTGGACCGACCCCATGTCTTCGGCTTCTTTTGCTGGCATTCTTGCCGATCACGGGTTTCAGAAGGACCGATCATCAAATTTCTGATGAGTCATGTTTATGAATCTTTGTGACAAAAATGTGACAACCTTGCAGCGGATGGTGAAACATGTGCTACAACTTTGAGAAGCCCAGTGTTGCAGGACTTCGATGACCTTGCTGCAAAAGAACCTGATGTTGTGCAAACCCCGCCCTGTAGAAAGGTTAGGGCCCAAATTTCTAGTACTGTTGCACGTTACTGCAGAATTCCATCTACCATCACTTGCAAAAGGGCCAGCAGCCCCACAAAAATCTCCACCTTCACCATTGGGCTGAGGCTGTAGCTTCACCGCCAGCTTCTGATGCTTCCTCCCAGGACAAGGGATAGATTTGAATCAGACCAACTTGAGCATGACAGCTAAAGTCATGTTTCTTGCCAAGCTGTTCTTTCAACTCCCAGTGTGTCGCATTTTCTTGGGGCCATCCCACAAACATACCCTGGAGGAGAAACATGGTCGTCAAAAGGATACCTCGAAAAGATTGCCTTTGACATGGGCCCTTAGTACACCTGAGAACAATCCAGACTTGAAGGAACACGAGATAAAGGAGCTGAAGGCGAAAGCTGAGAAGGCAAAAAGTGGTCAGAAAGAGGACAGCAAGAAGCAAAGAATGGAAGCATTTGCAGCGTCAAAGCAGGAGCCCAAAGCAAGGGGGAGACCGTCAGCTTTGAGAAAATCTGCTGCCAGTGATCATCCCGCGGATGCCCGTTGCAAGAGCAAGACAGAGAAAGGTGGGCCACTGAAAAGAAAGGTTCGCTGTGAAAAGGAATCTTCCGAGAATGAGTTAGATTCTGAGGAGCCCCTGTCCGATCCAGAGGATTCTGATGGGTCCAAACCAGCCGTGCCCAAAGCGCATGCCACCCGAAAGCCGAAGGAGATCAAGGGTCCCGTGCCCACTCAGAAAGCCAAAGCTGGTGCTGCTTTGGCAGTGCTGGCACTTGGCCACAGCGTTGGCAAGCAGCAAGCTGAGGACGCAAAGAATGGAAAAGAACAGGCAACAAAGAGAGACAGAGGCATGGCAAAGAAGGATGAAGGTTTGACAGAGAAGAAGGCAAAGAAGGATTCTGGAAAGCAAAAGAAGGAGCATGAGGAGAAGCTGCCAGCAAAGGAGGAGCGACAGACAATGCAGAAGGCAACAAAGAATCCTTCAAAGAAGGAGGTGAGGAATGCAGAGACTGAGCCGAAGGAGACAAAGAGCAAGAGCAAGGAGAAAAAAAATGAGAAGAACCTGATGAAGGATACGAAGGAAAAGAAGACCCGAAACAATAGCCAAGACCCCGGAAACACTGAGAAAAAGGTGAAAGCTGCTGATGCTCTCAAACAAATGGTGTCTAAGAAAGACAACAAGGTGATCGATGACAAGGTGAGCAAGCGTCCGAAGACAGAGAGCCAGAGCAAGAGGCCCCGCTCGGGATCGCTTCCGAAAGAACACCCTGACAAGCAGCCTCGAACCAAAATGGCTTTGAACAGAGGACGCAGTTCAGTTGCGTTGCCTTCAGTTGCTAGCAAGGTTCGCAGCAGCAGCAGCAACAGCACTGGTGCACATGTGCAAGTGGCAGAGGAGGTGGTTGAAGCCAAGGCCATTGCCAACAAGACCAACGCCCATGACAAATCTGTTGCTGATGGAGGGAGCGATTCTGATGCTACCACTGTTCGCCTTGGCCAGGAGCCTGAGCACGTGGATGGAGATGTGGAAAAGGATGACGATGAATCCAATGAATCGCAGGATGAAAACGGTGACAAGAAGGTTGAAAGTGAAGAAGAGAAGGATGGAAGCGAGGAAGAGGATCAGGGTGAAAAGGAGGAGGAAGAGAAAAGTGAAGAGGCCCACTGCACTCGAAAGATTCCAACAAATTTCCAGGCTTTGTCACAGAATATTTGTTTTTCTTTTTGGGGATGTCAGTTTATGATAGTTTATGCCACTTCAGTGATCCGACATAGGAATTGCATCGACTTGCACAGGTTCTACTGCTCTTGCATGTCGAATTTGAAATTCTGGCATGTGTTCTCTAAGTTTCCTCTGTCAAATCTGTCCTGGAGGAGCCGGAACCGAAGCCGAAGAAGGCTGGTTGGGCGGTTAGTTTTTCATGAAGCGGGTAAGTGGAACTCGCTGCTAGACATTACATTTTTATCCCCCTTACCATTTCCACTATATACCTTTATTTTTAAATGTAGATTTCAATCCCCCTGACCATTTCCACTACTAAATGGGTGAGCACGTGCTGGATACCATCCCCTGTTGCGGAGAGAATTCATGTAAAAAAAATGACGTCGTGCCCTGTAGTCAGAGAGTATGTGCTGCATCTTGTAGCAGCTTTTCATTTTTGGAACTTGAAAATCAGTGAAATCAAAGGTTGCGAATAAGGCTGCTTATTCGCGCCCTTGACAGGCTTCATTATCTGCGTTCATTTCGTGAAGTCTTCAATCGCTAAGTTTTCATTTTTCGAACTTAGCACTTGAAAATCGGAAATGCATTTTGTAGTGATTTATGTTGGGATGCTTTGGGTCATACAGGAAACGCATTCGCGACTCGTTGCGACTGTGTAATTGTAAGTAAGTGACACGCGGCGGTTGTCTGGTCTTGACACGCGTGGTCCGGTTTCCCTACTTGTCTGGTCTACCCTCTCCTATATCGTACGCGGGTTTTGCGCTACGCGGTCCTGTATCCATTCAGGGTTCGGAAGTTACCCTGTGTTTGTACACTCGGAAGTTATGACAAGGAAACTTCGGGTTTTCTGAGAAAATCAAACTGACAACCAAACCTCAAAGGTTGTATGTCAAGTTTCCTTGTTTCAATCTGGAAATTTTCCAACTGGATATTTCCCGGAATCTGGTGGAAATCATCCTGTGGATTATGTGGAAATAAGGTTCTTATTTCCGCATTGAAAGTTACGTGGTAAACTTTCCGTTACTTGAAAAGGGGAATGAAGAAGACGAAGTGTTTTTCTTTCCCCGGGAACACACTGATGTGTTTTGTTTTCTTACTTGTACAGTTGTACCTTTCTGTTCTGAGAACAATCCGTGAAGTTAATTGATCGCCTTGGTATTAAGTGGATCAAATGTGGTGGAGCAAATTTTAGTGCCCACCCACCCAGACCTCGGGGGGTTCATTCACCCGGAAATGCTAATCAGAGGCAAGTGATGAACGGATGGAATGGGTCGTTGTAGCCAACCCCTTTTTGCAGTGTTTAAATTTGAAGGAGAAAAAAGATGGGGGCGAGATTTCAATGATGGAAATTGAATTTTGTTGGAGCATTGCAGAAGACCGCTTTTTGCACTGACATGTTTTTCCGACTTGTGCACATGTTCAGTTTTTTGGTGGTCGATGTCTATAACGCGATGTTTGAGATATTGGTGATACATATACCGTGGCGATAGCTTCACTTTTTATATATGGATATTGGGACTGCGTGATTTCCTAGATTTGTAGAGGTTACGCGAAGCGTAGGCCCGTGTTTCATTTGGGAGGGTTTAGGGTGGGTCTCATGCTTACGACACTAGTACCCTATAGCCATCTTTTGCCAGTCATGCTGGGTCACATAAACATATTTGGACCCTCAGACCATTTTTGGCTCTTGACTCACGATCATTTCGTGGTAAGATGAGCCCCAAAAAAAAACAAAAACAAACAATTATTACGTAGAGACTTTGAAAAGGAAAAATGGTACTGTACAGATTTGGTTTCAAAACCAATCAATTGAATTTGAAGCTGTGGGCTTAGATCGTTTTTGTTGCCCCATAGCTCTGACGATTGCAGTTCAAAATCTCTGCGCCGTGCTTTTGTCAAACCCATTTTGGCCATTGTGATTATTAATAATTAAAAAGTGTATCCCTTTCTACTAGGTTCCTGCTCTTTTTGTCCAATAGTCAAGTTTCACCCAAGTTCAAAGAATCCATGTTCAGAGTTCCTTTCACCAGCAAAGCACAGAGTCGATGCGCGATGTCCCAGTTTCAGAGTTTGTCATGCACTGCATTTTGCAGTGACACACGCGTGCACAACCTTTTGTAGAACCTCCTGCGTCCCCCTTTTTATGTAGAGACTTTCAGACAGAAAAATGGGACAGATTTGGTTTAAAACCAATCGGTTGAATTTGAAGTTGTGCGCTTAAATCGTTTTTGTAGAAACCTCTTGAAAGGTCAATTCTTGGAATCTGATGGAAATCCCAAAGTTGTATGTACTTGTGCTCGGCAAATGCTATGACCTGGGCCCGGAAAGTGAACCAAAGAAATAGGGTGAAATTTCCAGAAACCATTTAGTAGAGAATCATGATTTTTCACTGCAACTGGTTTTTCACTACAAAATGGTTACACAAATGCATTTTGTAGTAACCCACATTGGCTTTTGATCCACCATCAAAACCCCCAAAGCATTTTGTAGCAACGGGGTTGGTCCAGATAAAGGCAGCATTTTGTAGTGTAAGGCTGTGTTTGTAAACGGTTTAGTTGGCACAACTACCTTGCAGAATGCAAACCAGGATGCATTTTCCTATCCATGTTTAATTCCTTGGATACATGGTGAGCAAGGCTTCCCTCAAACTCAAAAGTTGAAAGGCACGAGCTCAATTCCAATTACATGATGCCAGCCCACTGGCAACCAGTTCGGGTGCTACTGACCAAACCACCCTTGCAGGTACTTGATCCTTTTCTTTGGTAACCCTACTGACCACATCCTTGTGCTAACACGATGCTCTCTCTCTCTCACCTGTTTTTCTCTCCTTTTCTCTCTCGCACACTGATTTCGCAATAATTTGCCTGAGCGGAACCCACCATGACTTTTTATTATTTGGCCCAGTGATTTTCCCAAGTCTTTATTGGGTTCTGGGGTTATCGAACTCATTGTGGTGACTCCATAGTAAGTTCTATCAGATCGAGGTTGCTGTGTGGAGTTGTTCATCGGGAGCAACGAAGTTTTTACATGTTTTCACATTGGATACGTGATATACTGTACAATATGCTTCTACCTGGGTCAGGTTTTGACTTAGGTTAGCATCAAGCTATCATCCCTTTGAGAAACTTCCAGCAGGAGAAGACACCGCTGCAAAACCTCTACTTCAAGCACATCAGGGAATACACCGCCAAGCTCTTGGAACAGCACCCGTCCTTGTCCAAAGGCAAGGCCTTGGAAGAGGCCCGAAAAGTGTGCAAAGCTTAGTGCAACCTGCATTCAAATTAATCAAAAACATTCAGCCTCAGATCAATCTTTCATCAATGTTTTTGTTAGGCAAAACCTTGATCAATCACAGCCATTCCCTACACAGCCTGCTATGTGTTTGTTGGGGTGGGACATCCAACTAAGGTGGCGAGAGCACCCATCAAGAGTCAGCATCTTGAAGACCATGCCTCCAAGCCAGCTGAGCCGCCGACGCCTGAAGATGCACGCTTCTGAGCCGAACGAACCTATCGAAGAGCTGCCGGAAGATGACAAGGCCATGGATGATGACCGCTTGGCTGAGGATGAAGGATCAAAGGAAGAGAGTGAAGCAGAGGATCTTGAAGAGGAAGGTGAAGAGGAGCCAGAGGATCTTACAGAAGAGATCGACAGTGACCAGGAGGAGAAAGAAAGCAAGGTTGTTTTTAACCAGGAGACCGGATTCAGTGACACTGAGTCCGATGCCTAAAGTATTTCTTTAGGTTGGAAGCTTTGGGAGCGCTGGGGGACAGACATGCAAAAGGATTGAAATTCTCATTCGCTTGACATTGGCTAAAATGAATCAACCGGCTAGGCACTTGCTACTGCAATTTAAATCTCATGGTGTGCCTCCCCAGTAGCAGCCAGTGCTATGGGTTGCACGTGCAATGTGAACATTGCACGTGGGATTTTGGATGAAAGGTCTCGATGAAAAGCATCTTCATTTAGACTAGGTGTTCCTTAGACCTGGAGCATCGGTACGTGCTTCAGCCCGGATTCCTAGCTAGCTTGCTGACAAAAAGTTTGCTCCTGCTTACTGGAATTCTGTCGAGTCATTGCGCAGGCCTTCCCAAGATTGATCACGACATCTTGATCCAAAGTTTTTTTGATCATTATTCCTTGCCCTTCCCTGTCAGACGAGCTGGCCCGGGTGGTGGCCTGCAAGTGGCACAGCGACACCGAGAAGGTAGTGCTCGAAATCACTGACCCTAGCAAGAAGAAGACCACGGACGCCCAAGTTTGCAGCTGGAGGGAGCTCTTCTCAGATTTGGAGGATGAGGGGCATTTCGAGGTGACTGTCAATTCCCATGATGTGCAAAAGGCTCCAGCCAGCAGTGAAGACACCAGCTACCCGTCTCTGATTTGTGTCTCATTTCTCCCCTGACGAAAGAACACAACAATTTTTCCCCAACATGATGCAGTACACTGTTGAGCGAGCGAGGTAGAATTCTGAAATGCTGGGATTGCTGAATACAATTGAATACAACTTTGGCTGGTCCAAGGTGAATTCTACATCCGGCCCAAGGCCAATGAGATGTTTTATTCTTGGGGCTCAGTGGCAACAAATGGCATCAAATTCGGTTCGATGGCTTCGGCCTTCACGGGCGAGGCAACATAGCTGAAGCCTGAAGCAAATGCTACAAGACATGACTCTGTTTCAACTCCATTGAGTGTCTTTGTGCCGCTCCCAGTACTGTCAGGCTCTCAATGCCAGCCGGCCGTTGGAACGTGTTTGGAGGGTCTTCTATGCGACTGAATCGAAGGAAACTTGTCCGTATATTGTTTTCATTGTGACAAGACCGCAAGACCATTGAATGTGACACCCTGACAACCCCCGGATCCAGCCTTGAAGCTGGACAGCTGCACTCTGAGGAAGTGTCACCAAGTCACTAGTCTGCAGTGTGTTGTCAGCTGCTGCATGTTGTCTATGAACCAAGAGCACAATGTTTGCAATCAGTTGGAAACACAATTCTTTACTCAGGGAAGCCACTCTATTTCATGAGAAAGCCGACCCACATGATGGAAAATGAAGCCATTCGGCTTGTGTGAAACACAATGCTTGCTCGGCTGACACGTGCCAAATTTTGATCCAGAACTTCAGCCAGACGCCGAACTTGAAACTCTAGGATGACACCTTTGATTTTTTGTTCACTATAGTGTGCTGGATTTACTGGTTTCAACTTTGTATGAACAAGAAAACGTGCCAGCTCGATCTAAGATCAACTGCTTGCTTGTGATGTCAATAGGCTGGCTGGCTGAGATGTTTGTTTGCATCAGCTAAGTGCCCATACGAGCGGACCAAAGAGCGGACCAACCGCTTTGAGAATGATGGAAAACCAGAGGCAGTGTGCGACCCACTGATCAACTGGTTTGTGCATCTCTGATCAGCTTACTTGTTTGGAACATGTTCCCAACAAACCTTTTGCTTGAAGCCTCTCTGAATTCAAACAATGATGCCTCTTGCATCAAAACTCTCTCACATCAAAACACCAATACACATAGGCTTACAGTATCACGGTTATGTTATCATCCATCTGTGTTTATCCAATGCCAAGACTTCTTCAGGAAAGGACTTTAGAAACAGTTTTTTGTCCAGCCACAGTCAACCAAATCTGGGTTTGGCGCATGGCAAGCTGCAGTCAGTTTGGCCTCTGGGAGGCTTGGAGCCAAGTTCAGGGGGCCTGCTTGGAGACCAACTACCGATCACTTAGACAAATGGTAATAATTTGTTGCCTTCACATCAACAATGTTGGCTCACTGCTGTGACACGAGTTTGTGATACCTCGCCTGGTAGAGACAGGAATCTCCGAAGCCAGCCATCAATCTGAATTTTGCTCCAAGCATTGAGGTTTGGTTGTTTGGCGCAGCTGAGTGAAAACGCTTCCGCACCGAAACCTAGCTGCAAGATACTGTTGATTGTTTTTTTTCTTCTTATCTGGCAGCAATGCAGAGCTTCCAGGATTTGGAGATTTGGATTCCAATTTCAAAAACATACGCAAGGATGATAAGATAGGTCACCTAATCTGACAAATCAGTTTGAACTAGTTTGAACCGTTGTTTCTCAAAATAAGAAAGGTCAAAACATGTCAAAACACACTGCGAGATTGAGCCACTGGCTCGCTTCAACCAAATTTAAATAACCTTGCTTTTCGTGTCACAAATGTACTTTATACTAAATTCACTTGAAATCGGCGCACATGTGATCCAAGGAAAATGGCTATATGGTTCGCCAAGAACCCCTTGCTTTGGCTGAGACTGATGTAGCTTGCGTTTTGCAACGCTCCTTCCACGAGCAACCACCAAGTTGAGAGCAAATCAAAGCACTGCGCCAGTGGGACACTCTTCTTGAGCGGAATCAATTAGCACATTCTTCCTATTCCTGCTTTAAGCTTTAGGAGAATTCTTGGTGGTTCATGCCTTGAAAGCTGAGATGATTTGATTACAAACTCCTGTGTGTGCCGCGTCATCGGGGCAAAATGTTTTTTTGCAAGACAAATTCCAGAGCAAACTTGCAGCAAAATTTCAATTGAACAATTAACGCTCCTTGCCATCTTGCTTGATTTTGATTCTGGGCATGCACTGGACAATCACCAGCAACCAGCACAGTCTGTGATGCCAGCATGAAGCTATTTGCGTTACTTATTTGCAAGCCTTTTGGCTGTCGCGAGGTCAGTTCACACACACATGTATCTTGCTTGAGAGTGGCCAGCAAAAGTTGTTCAAAGAGTCCCTGTACAGCCTTAAATCGCACCTGACCCAACTTCAGCCATTTCCAGCCTTACAGTGCGTTTCCTTTGAATTGAACACCTTGCTTCCTAGTTTCTCCTAATAGGAAAATAGCTTGAGATGGAAGTATCCTTACCGCATTTTCCAGTGAACATCTTGCTTCCTGGCGCTAGCTGGTTCTTGCAATGGTGAAAGATGGCTGTAGATGGAAGTATCTGGATGTACAGGTTCCTGCAAAGGGGCCTTTGCGTCGGAGCGGCTTGCAGTGCATCTACACCCGCAAGCGATCCCTGATGTTAAGTTTTGGCATGTTTTGACATCATCTTTCAGTTGAGTTAGGATGCATGTTCAAACATAAGCGCGGAGTTGAGCTCTCATGTGTTGCAAGGGGTGGGAAGTCTATCTGAGGAAGGGAGCGTGAGCGTGACGAACAACAGTTGCGCGCTTCAGCCTCTGTTGCAGCTGACGACACTGAATCTGCAGTCGCTACATGGGATGCTTATGGGCCTTGCAACTCTGACTGTGACATGGCGGTGGTTCCAGGTGAGGGGAGCATCGCGGAGGAGCCCAAACCTGATGGATTGGTTCCAGGTGGGGGGTGCATCACTGAGGAGCCAAAACCTGATGGTTCCCTCTGCGCTATGTGCTTGTTCGCAGCCATGCAGAAGGGGAAGGAATCAACCAACATGCAAGTTAAGAAGGCCCTGACGAAATCCCAACAAAGATACTTGGAGACTGGGTACAAAGAGTTGGAGAAGCTTACCCACGAAAACTATGAGCAATGCCCCTAGGCTTCAAGTTTGCTGGAATGTTTCTTTAGCCTAAGGCCTTGTCAGTGTTGTGCCTTCTTTTTCACATGACACGCCCAACACAGTGTGATTGTTGATGCATGATGGCTTTATTAACTGGTAAGGCCAAAAAATCATCCTCTTGGAGAGCCAGCTTCGAACCGTTTGTCGCCTTTTGAAAGAGATCAAGGGTTGCGCTTAGAGTTTCAGATCCTACACCTACCTGGGGTTGCGTGTGGGGAAAATATGATTGCCTGATTTTGCCTGGCTGTTGCATTCACAGCAGCGCAGCCTTTGCCGTTGCAGTGCAGCCTGAACCTGACTGATTGGATTGTATGTTGATCACACTTCGTTAAAGAACCCTGAGGTCAGCAGCACTGAATGTCAACTATGGATTTACAGGTGCCTCTCCAACATGTCACCTCGGAATTTGGACTGGAATTTTCTTTCTGGCTGCAACAGTTTTTTCATGTTTTTTCAGTAATCAGTTTGTACTGCTCTGGGCATTTGATTTCAATGTACACGGGATCACTGTGGTGATATATTGTTTCCAAACCTCGCTGGCTTTCATGTCGGGGTGGCTAGAAGGCCTAAAAGAAAAACCTCCCGTTAGCATTCACAGAAATCCAACATTTTTTGGTACTGCAAATTATTGCTTAATACTATCATTGCGCAATCTCGCGTAATATTTTTCATTCACCTATCCTTGCGTAATATCCTTGCGTAATATCCTTGCGTGATCTCCTCGCGTAATATGTCCTTGCGTAATATCCTTGCGTAATATCTTTGCGTAATGTCTTTGCGTAATATCATGCGTCGGCGGCGCCGACATTGATGCCGACGACGGCGCCGACAAAAAGTAGATATTGCGCATTGCGCACTGGGCATTGCGCATTGTCTTTTTCTACGCGCAATCTATCAAATGCTTTGTGCACAATTGTTTTGTACAGCTTTTAGACTCTATCCAGCCAAAGCGAACTCTAAGCCAAAGTGAAGAACTCAGTTTGGTAAGAATGCATCACATTTTAGATTTCCCTTGGATAAATCCTGATCTCTGAGTTTTCTCTTTGCTACCTACACTGCATGCGATTTTTTTCGATTGAGATGATTGTCTTTTAGTTTCTCTCTCTCTCTCTCTCTTCAATGGCCTTCATGTTTTGGAATGATCATTGATTTGCCGCCATGCCAGGTGAAGTCACTGAGTGATGGAACTTCAGAGCATGACGTCTATGTTGTCAAAAGGGATGTGACCAAACATAAGTTTTGAAGGGATACCATCACTGTGCCCACACATTCCCACATCATTTATCATTGGAAGTGCGGGCAACATTTATCTATGATAAACAAATGATGATGATGATGATGATGATGATGATGATGTGCTCTGAACTGGAGGGAGCGCAACGGAGCGCAGCGTGTTCACGACATCAAAAGCAGGAGGAAAAAAGATGCCAGATCCCACACCAGAATTTGTCGACCACTCTGAGTGAAGCATGCATTTTTGCTGAGGCATTGACCAAGACAACGTCTTAATGAACACCAAGTGCACATGTCTAACCCCTGAATGTAATGTAATAACCCCTGAATGTAAGGAAATGGACTTATATATATATTATATGTGTGCCCGTGTTTAAACATATGATCACATCTGATTATGTATCCGGCATTATATACATAATTATGCCATAATTATGTATGCAGTAAGCACCTGTTTAGAGGTTCGATAAGGTTAGATGATGTTAGATGTCTGCAAATGTATGTTGCCACTCCACTTGCTGCAAGACTGAAAGGCCTCCATGTCTGGGAAGCCCTTGAGGTCCGACACATGCCAACAGGATCCTCCCATCACCGTCTCGCACATATCGCTCCCTCTGGCTCTCTTGTTAATTCACTGAGTTCATTCTGCCATGACTCTTCCTTGGCTCTGGTGATCGTGCTGAAGTCTCAAGATGTCGCAAGATTTTCAAGTTCAGCATAAGCCAGCTTAATTTAGCAAATTTCCCCGCAGGCCCTCACTCTCAGCACTCCCACCTGATAGGCTCCCACAACTTTGGTGAGTGCCGCAAAAGTCCTGCACCGAAAGTGGAAGTTCGGGACAAAGATAAAAGATGATGAAAATATGGTAAAATGATGAAAATGAAGTGTATTGAAGTGCATTGAAGTGTCGTCACTGCTTACTGATGCTTACATATTCTTACTGCATGCATTTTGTGAATTGATACGAATTGTGCTGTGTGCTTTTGGGCCAGGAATCTGGTGCTGAGCTCTTGATCTTCCTGCTCTCAAGCGTCCTCGATTCCTTTCCGAATCGTCTGGTAGGGTCGTGAGCCAAAGTAAGTCCACCTCAGACCATGGTTTCAATGCAGAACGATGCAGAACGTTTGAAAATGGCCATGCCGCATCCCAGAGCATCTGCACATGCTTCAACCAAGTAGATAAACTAGGTGAAACATGGTGAAACTGCAGCAACGACTTTGAATTGAGACCCCGTGTCTTCCACAATGCTGTACTAAGAAGTTGTTAATTCAATGCGCGCACCATCTCCCAAGTCCTTCATCAAAATCTTTTGAGCTGAGATGTTGCACGTGGTGCCGCTATCTATGATGGTGTTGCGAAAGTCAGTGGCCTGAGCAAACAGTTTTTGATGTTTTTGCAATATGCCCAGTCTGCTTAGCAAGTTTCCTCACATTTCCCAGGGAACTGACTACATATTGCAACGGCTTGAAGCTCTAAGACCCACTGTCATTCTGTTCGTGTAGCTTCCACGGGCTCCCAAGGATGGATGGGGCCTCATTCCTGTAAAGGCACTCTCCTTGTGTTCAGGAAAATGCCATGGTTATGCCATGGTTATAGGTTGTCATATGTTGTTACTGTTATAGGTTCTTGGCAGATCCTGGCAGCTCCTGGTAGGGTCTGATCATTTCGCTCGTGTGCGCGTTTCAAGTGTGTTTAAGCACCTGGCGATACTTCCGGCAATTGACAGTTCAGTCAACTGGACCTACAAAAAGCACTTGGTCATAAATGAGTCATAAATGAGTCATAAAGCTGTAGAAGGGCGATGCTGGCAACTTTTCTGCTCTTTCATGCACTTTCGGTCTGGGGCATCTGCGTTGAAGAAACCACCGGAGAGTCTCATCTTGAGGTGCTTCACCTGAACTTCCGGATACGTCAGATACGTCTGGGCATTGTGAAAAGAAGAGGGCAAGTCAAAAGTGCTTCAAAAGTGGCCGGTTTGTTCGCTGGGTTTCCCACCTCTCCCCGGTGGTAGGACCTTGTGTGCCAGTGTGACTGCATGTGGTTGCAAGGTGTGAGTGATACAGCATGATACAGCAACAGCGTATATGGTGTGATGTCTCACATGATGCATCTTAATTCGCGCTGTTGAACACATTGACATGAGACATTTTGGGAAATGCCAGTCGCTAGGAAAATCTAGAACATGTTGAGAACATTAAGCATTTGGGTGTGGGACACATCTCTTTCATCTCTCTTGTGTCATCTTGTGTCCAAAAAAGATGAACAATAAAATATTAAAAAAAACATAAAAAAATATAATATATATATACAATAAAACATAATAAAACAAGGGCTAAAACAAGAAATCATAAGACATCACGTTGGAAAACACAGTGAGATCCGTGAGATTCCAACGTGTTTGGCCCACCAACGGCGAGGTGACCTCCAGACTCTGCGATGCACATTGAGAAGACCTCAGTGCAGATGCCACGAGTCGTTGAATATCGTTGAAAGGCGAAACATGGAGCGGCGGATAGATTCGGATAGATACTCTCACACTCTCGCGCCAAACATCGAGATGACTCTAAGATGACCAAAAATGACTCAAAAATGATCAAAAATGGCTCAAGTTTCAACATGCATTGAATTCATCCGACGTCTACCAAAGGACTGGCAAAGTGTGATCTGCTATGGTCTTCTATGGTCTGCTGATCTTGGCTTTCCTGCATCTGCATTGATATGCTCTCGGTCTCTCAGTAGCTGCTGCAACAATGTAGGATCTCCCGTCGGTGGCTGCCTGAAAAGAAAGCTTGGTGGGTCCGGACTGTCCCAGTGTGCCATCCAGCGTGCCATCCAGCGTGCCATCCGGTGCCTGTATTCATATCTGTTTAACTGTTTGTGCAGAGAGCGAGCAAACGTGCATCATTTTGATTTTCGAAAAAACAGTCACTTGCAGCCACTTGCAGCCACTTGCGGCTGCTTGGGCAAGTGGCTGCAAGTGGCTGCAAGGGCAAGCGGCTGCTTGGGCAAGCGGCTGCTTGGGCAAGCGGCTGCTTGGGCAAGTGGCTGCAAGGGCAAGCGGCTGCTTGGGCAAGCGGCTGCTTGGGCAGCGGCTGCTTGGGCAAGTGGCTGCAAGGGCAAGCGGCTGCTTGGGCAAGCGGCTGCTTGGGCAAGCGGCTGCTTGGGCAAGCGGCTGCTTGGGCAAGCGGCTGCTTGGGCAAGTGGCTGCTTGGGCAAGCGGCTGCTTGGGCAAGTGGCTGCTTGGGCAAGTGGCTGCAAGTGGCTGCAGCTGATTGCAGCCATCTGCAGCGACTCGTAGCCACTTGCCGCCACGTGCCATCTTGAAAAAAAAAGTGATTTTGTAGCTTTTACTTTTTTTTCAAGATTGTCTGTAGTAGATTGCTAGCAGCCATGCACCAGCAGCTACCTGCAAGGATTGAAACATAAAAGCTGTTTCGGAGAAAAAAACAAAGGGCCAGATTGTTTGTATTTGTGGGCCAGCGCTCACCTGCAGCCAGCGAACTTACGAGTACCTGTCTAGTAAATTGTGTGGGTTGTTTAATACATATAGCGCGTAAAATGTTCCACCTGTGCCTTTGACACCTGCACACATATCGAAGGCAAATTAAGAAAACCAATTGGACTTCAAGCCAGGTGATGTGTCTGACATCTAAGGAGATCTCAATGACTAAGCCAAACTCAAACCATTCAAATTAAATGGATAAAGTATGATAAAGTATGATAAATTGGGAATATTGGGGGATCCAATGAGCTGTCTTTAATACGTCAACAGGGATTGCATGCTGCTTGGTATTGCTTCGTCCACGGGCCTGAAATTGTGAGGTAAGTATCATCTATAACATTCCGAACATTCTTCTCTACCTTTCTGGGGCCCCTATACTGCAACGCATCTTAAACCATTAACACACATAACACACCACACCGGCAGCTTTGTCTGAATCATTGAGCGTGGATGGTTTGCGGGCTGGCATATTCAGCATGTGTATTTACACGCCTTGCGGCGTCTACCCTGTGTCTCGTCCTACCTCCATTTGGTATTTACAGAAGGGAATGCACAAAACCAGGACCCAAAAGCTTGTGCACAGTGCAAATTCGTTCGGCCATCTCAATGCACACAAAATGCACACAAAGAGCACAAAATGCACACCAAAGGAGAACTATGAGAACTCTGGCATGTGTACATCATGTGAACATATTTGTACCACCAAAAAAATGTGTCTATGTGTAAAGTGACACTTGTTTAGCTATCTCCAGTAAAAATGCCATTCCATGCAATTCCTACATGCAATTCATATGCATTCAGTCAGTCCACAATGAAGCTCCAGTGCAGCGCCTGATTCCCATGATGCCGTTCGCTTTCTGTGTGTAGAACAGCCGGGTTTCCTCCTGGCACCGAACATGTCATGGACGTAACATCCAGGAAAGCAACTTGGAATATGGACCAAAGTGGACCCTGACAACCCTGAGGAGTCTGGTTATGTCTTCCTGGTGACAACCCAGAGCTGCGCGCATCTGAGGATTGTGTTGGAAGAGGTCGCCAAGACTAAGCGCAAGGTGGCCAATGTCAGCAAAACAAAGCAATATATAGCAATATAACATACTGTAAACATACTGCAATATAACTATGGTCCTGTACACCCATGACTTAACATTTTCTTAACTATGTACAGTAACTCATACAACTGCACCATATTCATCCATATTCTACTTTCAAACAGGCTCCAAAGCTCCGATGCTTTAAGCGTTACACGACTCCACCGGAACTCCAACGGAACCACAACGTCAACCGATCGCAACGTCTGAGGTGCTGGCCGCACCACATCCTGGCACGAGCTGTGATCCGATGCTGCCTCCCTTCACTCCCCACATATTTCATCAAATGTCCGAATAGAAATATTATATATATATAATATAATATAATATAATATAATATATATATAATATAATATATATATAATATATAATTAATTAATTACATATATATAATATATTATATATATAATTATTTAGATACACAGTCACATAATGTTACATACATAGTAAAAATGTGTAAAAGTTTCTTTAATATTGTGTCCATTTTCCCGAACTGTCTACCGTCTACCTCTGGCCCCCTGCTAGGCACAAAAAGGCTTGAACGGAAGAGACACAGACACATGCCGAGATGTGACTGGAGAACAAATATACAACTTGAAGCACATCCTTATATATCTGTATATCTGATAAAAATATATAGAAGCATAATTCAATATAATTCAACTATCAACTCACCATTGGCTGGAACATAGGCATCAACCTGCACGTGCAGATGGTGCCTCAAACCACCAGCCACCGATGGAGCTTCCCTCCGTGTAGCCCTGGTGGTAAGTGCAGTGGTTGCTTTTACCTTGGCTTCAGAAAGGACAAAGCAAAGCTGTGCGAAGCAAACATCTATTTTCGAAGGGTATCTGAATCCATTTGTCTTGGATGAGGTATGGTTCGTCAACTACACTTCGGAAATGATGGTTCGGGAACTATGCCTAGAATGCCTATAGAAACGATGGTTCGGAAACTTAAAGTATGGTTCGGGAACTATGGAGATTTGGTTCGAAACTAAAGCGAATCTGCTTCTGAAACCATGGGGGGCATGGTTCTGCAAACACACAAAATCATGTTGAATTCTGATTGTCAAGTTTGGTGGTAGTTGCAAATCTATACAAATCTATGATCTAGTTATCGAAAAAACATATGGCAAATCTTGCACCGCCCTCAATTCATCTCAAGCTCGTGTCTTAATGGTTGGGTGTGGAAGTGCGGGGTGTAAATTCTAAAATCGATTCAACATATATAAACATATATAAACCATACATTCAACGTACCTGTCTATGGGGGGAGGGGGCCGTAGATTTAAAAATAACAACCTTGTCCAAATATTGAACGTACAAGTATAGTGGCGTGGGGGAGAGGGGGGATATGTTTGTAGTGACTCCACATGTAGACTTTACACTGTGTCCATCCATACATTGAACACATCGTTATGTAGGGGCGAGGGCGCGGTAGATCTCAAAATGACTCAACATGTAGACCGTGTCCATGCAATCAACATGTGGTGGAGTGGGGAATTAGTGACGAGAAGGGGTGGTTAATTTGTGAAAGGACTTTACATGATTTTACATGTACATTGCTTCAAATGGTTTTCACACTTTCAAGGTTCTTCTGCACATGCAATATTTATATAGCTGCCAGTGGCTTGGCTGTAGTTTCTGCACCAAAGCGGTTGTAGAACCGCTTGGGGTTGTTGAGACATGCTAAGACGTAGCTTTATATAGCTTTGGTATGCTTTGGTTGCTGAACCGGTTTTAGTTGCTGAACTGGACCGGAGTGTATTCGCAAGAAGTGTCTGAGTTCCTGCTGAGTTTCTGGCAAGAACTTGCCTTACAGTCTTGACCTGGCTGTTTGGACCGTGTGGAAGCTGCGTATCGTATAGTATAATTGATAGCTGCGTAGCGATAGATCCTAAAAAACGAGAAACGACGTGAACGACCTGAAACAGCTTAGCCAAGACATGAGCCAAATTTTGCGACACAGGATGACACAGGTATATGAAACATAGTAAAACTTGCCAGGTTCACCACACTGGTGCCAACGGGCTGTGCTACTCTTGGTAATGTCATACAGCGGATCAATGTGGCTTCCACAGCCCCTGTGAAAATGGCCATGACATTCAAGATCATTCAAGCACAAACACCGCAAACACGGAATGTGCCAAACAATGCCAAACAGCTCCAAACAGCTCAGGGTTCCTGCACGTTTGGCACGGGAAGGCTGTAATACTGCTGCCAGTATCCACCTGAAGGGCAAGAACTGACATTGGCTCACTAGCTTGGATATAGTATGATATAGTTTGGATGTTTTGATATTTTTGATTAGGCTGAGTAACAAGGCAACTTTTGCGACAAGTCACGATGACAGAAACTCTTTGCGGAGGAGTGCCCACGCTGAGGTCCAAGAAATAGTAGGCATAATCATACACATTCCTGGAAGATGTGCGGCACAAAGGCAAGCCATCAGCCGATATGAACTCGATATGAACTCATGTAACATGTACGTTTATGCAAGCAACATCTCATCCTCATCAGAATCGCTGGATCGCCAGCTCCACCTTTTCCCTCTGACTATGTTCTTAGTCCGGCATACTTCTTGAAGATCCGTGAGTTTGCAGCGTCCCGGGCGTTGTGAATTTGTGGAAGTGTTGACTTTTACATACTTTTACTTTTTTTTTACGAATCATGTTCAAAGCTTGTAGCCCCATCGGACCCCTTGTGGACCCCTTTTGCACAATACAAGTACTAGAAGAATCCAGAAGAATCCAGAAGCTGCGACGTGCGACGTGCAAAGCAGTCCCATAGAGACGAGCTGATGCAATGCGCTGTATCCTTGGCAGGACAGCTACCATCAGCTACCCCAAATTCATTCAGATCCGTTTAGATCCATTCAGCCAAGGACATCACATCGTGCATCGAATCATCGTGCATAAAGGTGCACAAACGATAAACACGTTGACCAGAAGAAAGCTGTATGTCATTGTATGTCATTACTGCAGCTTGTCACTGACATGCCACAAGTGCAAAGTTCTGCCAAGGCTCGCATCATATGCACTCTGGCATGGGAACACAAGGAGTACCAGAAGAAGCCTTCAGGACTGTTCCGAAGAACAGTTTGTATCCAAGAAGTACATGAACATCATGAACCCTGAAAAGTAAAACTTCGACAATGTTCATCTTACGTTGGGCTTGGCTGACGGAGACTTGGACCGGAAATGTTTGAACATGAGGTGCTTTCCATCGATCTGTGCCGTTGCTGACAGCGTCTGGTGCCTTGAGCTTCTCATTAGGAATAGACCATCACATGATGCCAGCCGCCCATCTGCATGGCGTCTTGATCCGTATTGATGACTGTCTAAGCTTGCTTGCATCAGATGTGTTGGTGTTGGCAATCAACATGAAGCCATGTCACTCGCTCACTTTTCCGCGATGTTACAACTCATGTGCCTGGAATTAATTGTGCATTGAGCCGATATCGGCCGGAAACGCCTGAAGTCCAAATTGCAATGTGCATGAGGACATGTGCAAAGTAAAATGGCAGTGACATTCACACTGGTTGGGGATCTTCTATGTTTTGGGAACCCCTCTGCTCAGCCAGTGGAAATCTACTCAATCCCTCACCAAGCGCTTCCCACCACGACTTCCCTTGCATCTTCTTCGTGAGTATGTCAGCCCATTGCTTATCTGTAGGAAGCCAGTGCAAAGGAGGCTTGATCGGTCTGTCTGGCCGTAAGGGCACGCGCCCATACTGACGAGCCCACTGATGCCTGCTCTCGATTGCCAATGCCTGCCTGATGGCAGAAAGCTCGATCGCCAATCTCTTCTCTGATGGTGGCTTGGGGATACCATCACGATGCAAATGATCATAGAGTGACCGGCAATCGGTGAACAAATGGAGAGGGATAAAGGCACCAGCTTCATCTTCGCGAATCAGCCTCCCTTTGAGGAAGGACGTCAGCAAGCCCCGCAGGAATAATGCTCCTTCAAGTGCATCGCCGCACGCCATAGTTTCGCCAGCGAATGTTGACCTGCATACCCTCGATGACGCTTTGCTTCGCCAATCGACCACGCAGCATCCAGCATCAAGATTCATCAAACACTTCTTGTCTCCGATACAAATCAGAGAGCCCAGTTGCGAACCCATGGCATGGTTCCCAGCCCATTCTGCCGAGATATCTTCCAAGTCATCGGCATGGACGTTTCCAAATGCCGCATCGTGAAAAGCAAAGACATTGAAGTCGCTTTCGGGAATGCTCCTCAAAACGATTCCCTCATCAGCATGCTTCCTTGCCATCTCCACGATCTTGTTGGTCTCTTTGATATCCCCCACAGTGGGCCGGTTTTGCACACGTTGAGCTTGTGCCACGGAGAACTGCAAGTCAGGTCTCGTTTGTTTTGCCAACCATGAAAGTGCACCCACCACACTTCGATTTCTCAAAATGAGCTCATCGCCCACCTCGTCTTCATCTCGCATGCCACTAGGGATTACGATCTTTTCCACACGCGTCTTTGCATAGGTGGACTGTGTGATGGTGACCTTGTCCTTGTCGACCTTATATTCACAACCCACATACTCAAACTCATTGGATTCCCATTCATCTATGGGAAAACGTTGCGCAATCGCCTTTTTGAGTTCTTCCAAAATGCCTGCCTCAGCCATCGCCATGATGTCATCAACATGTGTGAAGAGCATGCCTGCCACGCGTTGATCTTGAGTGGAGACCACGCGGAAAGCACAGGGATCAATCTCATTCTGTTGGATGACAAAGACCTCGTTCTCGATCTTGATCTCAAGCTTCACCAGGTCGTTGGAGAGTTTCAGCCACCAGAGCTTCGGAGACGTAGCTAGGCCAAACACACCTTTGAGGATCTCAATCAGCTGGTTGGGTTCAAGCCCTGGTATGCCACGAACCGGTTGCCTGAAATATAAATTTCTGGGTGCTTCTACCCCATTGAGAAAGGCTGCCCTGATATCTCCAACTGCGATGCCCCATTGACGGGACAGAGCGACCATGATGCCGACCAGCACGCTGTAGCGGCTAGCCGTGGGGGCATCCACAGCCATGTCTATCACACCAAGATCTGGATCTCTTTGTCCTCCAACACAAAGCCTCGCTTTGGGACGGCAAGGAATGCTGGTGTCCAGCCGTCGCTTGGATCTGTTCTTGTCTCGGTACAAGAACCTTGATGAAATGATACGGCTCTTGTCCACCTTGGCCTCCACCTCCCTGCTTTCCTGTACACTGAGTGGCCTCACAGCACCAAAGTCCATGTGCTCCTGCCACTGCTTTCTTTCCGCTTCACGATACATCTCTTTCTCCTCCTCTGGGATGAAGCTCCAAGGCAATTCTTTGTCAAGAGACTTTTCCAAAGCTTCACCAGTGAGGTTTTTCTTCACATAGAAAGCCTGCTTCGGATTGAGGTTGCGTCTGATCGACTGTGGGAGATCGTCCAAATACCTTGCCTGCTTCGCCAAGTTCTTGTGCTGTGTTTCTAACTCCTCGGCTTTCCGCCTCCTTCCGGGCAAAACCGGTGGTCCTCCTCCAAAAGCAGGAAGGGCTTCAGGACCTGCAGAGCCTGAGGGCTTGGACATGTCAACATCTTCACCTCCTCCCACGCCGCTCAGATCCAGCTCGGGCATGGCTTCATCATCGACAAGCTCCTCAAACTCCTTGTCGATGGTCTGCTCGAGCTCTTTGATCGCCGCTTTGATTCTCAAGGTGAGTGAGACCTCCTCATGATCAGCCGGCCGTAAATGTTCACGTGCCGCAAGGATGCAACGTCCACCTCGAGCGGTCCAATAGTTTGAGCCCTCAGCGCCAATCACCGTTGCAGGACCAATCCATCGTGCTTTGCTCTTTTTGCCTGATGGATCTTCCCTGAAGATGTAGACTAAATCTCCAGGATGATAACTGCGTGGTTGAACCCTTGACTTGTGCGACAGTGCCCTCTTCAGTGAGTCGACATTCTGAAGCTCAAAGAAAGCCGTCCTTGCCCCAATCTTCAGCGCATGTTTGCGCCCCATTTTTGCATCAGCAGTGACTGCGCTCACTGCACTCCAATCTTCATCCTCCTCCAAGTTTGCCAAGAGCTTGCCGTTCGAGCCAAAGACCCACTGTCTCGGAGAGAAGCCACTTCGGTTTCGCAGGGTGTTCCTTGCCTCACTGACAGCGCATGCAGCATCGAGGATGTCTTTGTCGCGAACACCATGCTCTGTGCAAAGTTTAGTCCAGATGGACTTCCATGCGCTACCATATCTCTCCGCAACACCATTTTGCCAATGGGCTTGTCCAGCAGCTGCACGCATGGCTATCCCATGGTCAGAGGTCAATTCCCAGAAGCTATCCTGGAAGCAGGTATCTAAGTCCAAAACCAGCCTTCCAGGCACACCAGCCCAAGAAATCCAATGGCGGTGAAAAGCTTCGGCCACAGTTTGCGACTTCCTGTTGGGAATGGGTATGACCACTTGATAGGTTGATGCCAAGTCCACCATGTTCAAGGCAAGGTTGCCAGTGGATTCTGTGGTGTCCAAAAAGATGATGTCCAATGCCACTGCCTCATTAAAGTCCAAGAGAGCAGCGGGCTTGGAGATCCTGTGAGGCTTGGGATCAGCACATTTCTCACACGTGCGGCACCTCATTGCATCCGCCGCAGCAATCATTTCTTCTCCCGCTCCAGCAAGACGAAGATGCTTGATGAGTTCACGAGCGGGAGGATGCCCCAAGTTTTGATGGAGACGCTTGATTGCTCCAGCCACACTTCCTTTGACTGTTCCCTTGAATTTGATGTCTTCGCCCCCACCACCGGTGAGCTCCTCCAAATCATTTCCTTCAAGATCTCCTCCGTCATCTTGGTCCACCACAAAAACTTCGTGGTGCTCCTTCTTGATCTGCTGCGTTGCTTTGACTACTGCCTCTGCAAATGCCATAGGATACTCAGCTGAATGCCGAGTCTCAGCTCCTTGTATGACTTTGTGATCATGGCTTTCATCGCACTTGTGTCCCAACCATTCCTGATAAATGGGATTGGATGCCAGCAGCTTGATGGGCTTGCGGAGCCTCTCAGAGCCATCAACCGACTTCAAACCAAAATGGCATAGGTCGGTCCTGAAGAAGCTCATAGTTTTGTCGCCACACCAACGTGCAAGGATAGGCTCATGCCAAATGTCACTTGTCATAGGGTTCTCAATGACGATGTCGCCGCCTTGAGACAGCTGCAAAACAATCAAGCGGTCAATGAATTCCAAAAAGACCCGCTCTTTCTTTCTCCTCCTCCGTCTCTCCTGCTTCGTGTAGTTGAGCCTTGAGAAGGCGCAGTACTCAGTGCAGGGTGGAGCGAACCACAAAAGCTGTGGTTTCTCCTTTTTGACCTGGTTGAAGATCTCATTCTGTGTATCTTCCTTCCGCAAATCATCTCCAAAGACCAAGTCCACAGGGCGCATCACTCCACACCTCGATTTTGCAAAAGCGCCACTGATGTTTGCTGAACCAGCAAAGATCTCCATGATCGATGGACGTTCTCCTCCTTCTCCACAAACTCGATGCTTCATCTGATCACATAGATCGATGCCCGGAAGGATGACCTTCTCGCACGCCATTGTTCCAGCCACAAATGCACAGGTCAACATGACTTGATGCAGCCGGTTTGCCATGCCGTAGAGCTTCTTCTTGAGAGGCTTGTTTGCTGCCTTTCGACGACGAATTCCAGCCTTTGCCCTCTCCCGCATCTCTTCCGGCCCAGCACCAAATGCTCCGACCCCATCCAGATGCACGTCATTGCCCTCGACATGCGCCTGCTCATACTCAGTCTCGCTGCAAAGCCCGACCGTGTCTTTATACTCAGTCACCTTGTCATACTCAATCTTGCTACCAAGCCCGATCGTGTCTTTATACTCCATCTTGCCAGACCCGACCGTGGCCTTATACTCAGTGTTGCCATGCCCGACTGCCGCCTCATACTCAACATTGCTGAGCCCGATCGCGTCCCCCTCCACAGGAACTTCATCACCCTCAGACTCAGCTTCATGCTGCATGGAGATCATAAAAGCCTCTTCGTGCCCTTGATGACCACCACGCCAAACCCGCAAACGATCCATCATCCTTGCTGTCCACGAGGCGGCAGCTGATGCTTCTGCTTGATCAGGGCGAGCTTGGTCTCCAGCTCCTCGAGCTCCTTTTTCTCCTCCTCGGTCATGTCCGGCATCATAGCCCTCACCTGCACGAACTCCTCTTCCACATGTGCTCTCTTCTCGCGACCCTTGCTGCTCATCACACTTGCCGACGAGTCCGTCGATGACCTCCAGCTCCTCACTGACGCCAAGTCCGGCGGCGGCACCACAGCTTTGACCTCCGGATCGTCCGCTGTCTTGTAGCCCCCTTTCTCCTTGGCTTTGTTGTAGCGGCGCTGCAGCTCCACTGTCGCCCAGTTCACGAAGAGGATCAGATCCGGAGAGCAATTGGGATTGGCCTTCCTCTCTCTGATGGCCCACTCCATATACTCCTCCGGCACCTCCTGGTAAAGCCATCCCCTGAACTTGCCGAAGGTCATGACATGCTCCCCCGGAGGTTGGACCTGGTCTCGAATGAGCTTCTGCAGCAAACCCCGAGTTGGCTTCGGGGGCATCTCCACGTTGAGTTCGATCGCTTTCTCCACCAGCTCGCTCAAAGACATCTTTGTCAACCCCTTTGCAGGGTTGGTCTCCTCCTTGGGGTACCTCACCTCCCGTTGTTCGATGACTGTCTGACGGAGCTCGGGCACAGTCCATTGCGGATGCACCACCACACGGTAGCCGTTCAACTCCTCCAGGAGTGCCTCTCGGTTCATCTTCCATGGCGACTTCAGCACAGACATGGGAGAGGACTTCGGGAACACTAGCCTGTGCCTTTGGAAAACAGCTGCGCCCGACCCACAATTGTTCAAACTGATCTCCATCCAAGCCATCTTGACGTTCTTTCCAATGTCCATGGTGATGATATTGCAAAAGTCCATCAGCATGACAAGGAATGACGTCGGTGTTTCTCTCGTTTCCTATGGAGTTCATCAACTGCGATTTGAGGTGTTTCATTCCAGTTTGCCAAAGTGAAGGATCAAAAGGTTTGAGACGTGGCACAACATGAACCCGAATAAGATGTGAATGAGTTTCGATCCAAAAATCTTTGCTCTGATTTGCTTCTTTCCACCATGCCAAAAAGGATGTTCTTGAAAGTTGCTCGCACACCAGCAAATTGTGAACTTCAATGGGGATCTTCTTGGGATAGAAAATGGGTTGAAACTGATGTGAATGCGAAACAGCAGCCAGCACCTTGTATGCCTCATCGGACGTGGCATCACGATCTCCAGACTTCAAACGAACTTCCAAATCGCCAGACCATGCTAAGCTGGAAAAATCACAGTCTGGCTCAAAATCGGACACGCACAGGGCAGGATGTCCCGATGAAGAGATCTCCAACGGATGCCCAAAAAGATTCAAACTTGTCAGGTCAGCACGTTGTTTCTCAACGTGATAAATCATGCCCAGCTTTCCCAACGCTGCGCGGCTCAGCAAAAGTGGCACATCACACTGTACAATCGCGACCTTCACCATGAAAGCCCTTTTGGCTACGGAAAAACGGCACCACACTGCAAAGCGAGACTCATGAACTCGTGATGCACCAAACTTGAATTTGTCAGATTCTTCTACTATCTCTACATTCCATCCCTTCAAGTCGGCCCATCTACAATACAGCTCAAACCATCCATGTTCAGCTACTGTCTTTGTACAAACCGTGTCAGCGATGGCCAGCAAAGGCGCCGGCGAACCGATGTTCTTCGGCAGGGTGCCCTCTCGGTCAATGATCGTTGCCATGACATTCTCAGTGAAGGAGCCAGAAGCGTCAGCCTCTTGAACCATGAAACAAACGTTCACATGATGGCATTCCTGAACATGCTTCGTTTTGCTGTCATCAGATGCCGTAAAGCTCTGCAAAGAAGTAGTTCGACCCCTCAATGGGCACTCCGGATCCTTATGCCAATGCCCCTTGCGCTTGCAAGCAGCGCAGTAGCTTTTCAGCTTGGCCGCCTTGAGCCTGTCTTCTGCCCGTTTCTTCAGTTCTGCTTGATCAACTCCACGTCCACGAAGAGCCTCTCGATACTTCGACTTTGCATCTTGAAAAGCCATGAAAGCACTGTGGAACCCTTCAGCAACTGCTTCCGGGACAAGCTCAGATTCTGACTGATCATCTTCACCTCGTAGGTCTTCATCATCCGTCGCATAGTCCTCATGTGCCGTCATGTGAACCTGTTTGGCTCCACCAGACCCAGAGTTCCACCTTGAGCCACCCTTTTCCCACGGCTTGCGTCCACCTCCACGGTCGTGAAGAATGGCCGCCTGCTGAAGCAACTTCACATCGTACTTGTTGTGCACACTGGACAACAAAGCAAGTTCTTCACCTTCGCTCAGTCTAAGTTTGTCCAAGTACAACCATGCTTTGACTAAAGCTGGAAGTTCACAGTCCAGCTCCTTCAGGTAGAGCAACAAGCGTTCGAACTCCACGTTGAAGTCTCTGACAGATTGCTCCTGTCTTTTCCGACACCTTCGGAAAAGCTCTGTCATGACATTCGAAACCTTCGTCACCTCCATGTCCATGAACCTCACTCGGATCCATTCTTGGAAGTAATCCACACCTCCAGCATCACACAACCTGTCCATGTCCAGCTCCTCAGCGAAGATCCAAGCTTTTCCAGTGAGATGGGAGTACAAAGTCACCGCCCGGTCTCGTTCTGCCATCTTCGTGCAGCGAAGCCAAGCGTTGACCTTGCGCAAGTAGCTCCTGGCTGAGCTTCCAAGTTCTGCATCTGTTCCTTCCCCACTGAAGCTAGGAATCACCAGCTTCTCGCCATTGCGACCCCCACCTCGACCTCCAAGATCACCGTCTGCCTCTTCACCTCGAGTGCTAGAGCCGGTCACGTGGCTGCTACAGCCCTGCCACTTTCCATCACGCACCATGGTGGTCTCTTCAGCACGTGCTACATGGACATCTCTGTTCGGCCTCCATGACGCACCTGCCCAACTATCATTGTTCCATGACCACCACGGGTCCTCATTCCATTTCCACTGGTCAGCATACCATCCACGCCAACCATCATGCCAACTATCATGCCATTGCCCCTCATCCATGCTACTTTCACCTCCATGCTGCCTCTCACCTCGACCTTCAGCTCCTATGCTAGGTTCTACCATCGGAGTACTGCCCCTTGCACTACCCCTTTCATCAGTCCCAGCCGAGCTATCAGCTCCATCATCTTGAGGGATGTCACCTTCGGTACCCGCCTGAGCATGTTGCCTAGGCCTCCATTGTTGCACCATAGGTCTCTACAGAGGAGACCACCCCTTTATACACAAACAAGAAGCGCAGCACAGCAAAGCAGCAATGTAGATGGGGAAGTTGCCAAAGTCCTGGATGACCAACTCCGCTGCCAATGTTGGCAATCAACATGAAGCCATGTCACTCGCTCACTTTTCCGCGATGTTACAACTCATGTGCCTGGAATTGTGCATTGAGCCGATATCGGCCGGAAACGCCTGAAGTCCAAATTGCAATGTGCATGAGGACATGTGCAAAGTAAAATGGCAGTGACATTCACAGTTGGCCTTGTGCCGGCCAAGAATGGTTTGAACTGTCAGTTCATAGTCATGGCATGATATGGCATGTCATGGCCGATGATAAAAGCAAGGCCAACGTTGCAGGTTCTTGTTCACCGCCAACGCCATTAGCTGAGCATTGCTTAAATCAAAAGCACAAAAGGATACAACAGCAACTTCTGGCATTGAATCAACGAATGATCTTCCAATTTCAGCTGCATCATTTAGGATATATAGGGCTCAAGCCACAGACTGCAGAGCTTCCTGCTTCCGGTGGCTGAAACATCAGGCCCTATACAAACACAAAGACTAAAACGAACATATCGAACATTTAAAACCTTGACAAGAACACTTCAGAAAACAACTTGACAACATGATTGATTCCAAATTCAACATGATGCAAGGTCAGGCAGGTTCAAGCAGGTTCAAGCAGGTTCAAGCAGGTTTAAGCAGATTCAAGCCAACAAGTCGCGCCATTGCAACATTTTCTACGCTCAATCCTCATGACGTGACGGACACTTGTGGAACACGGGGGAAACGTGTGACATTCTGGAAACATCTGGAAACATCTGGAAACTGCACCCGGTTTTCCAGCGGGTCACATATCGTCACACTATCGTCACCACATCACCGAGTCGTCGAGTCGTCACTCACTCCATTCCTTGGAGCCAATCACAGGCAGATTGAGGCTGCACCTGGCGCCAGACGAAGGGCCAAAGATGGCCAAAGATGGCCAAAGGGCCCTTCATGTTTTTTCGATTTCCAAGATATTCCAAGATATTCCAAGTTGCCACATCAATATCACAGAAATTCAATTAAAAAGTTGTCATAAGTCATATTTAACATAACTCACTTCCACTATCTTCCACTTCTATTATCTTAGAGTTTTTTCATGTCGAATCAAGGGCTAGCCGGATCCACTGCAATGTCAGTGACACTCCACCAACATCCACCGCCACCTGCAATTGACAAGGCAAGAAAGTGTTGCACTGTGTTGCACTGTGTATGAAGGCATTGAAACGCCTCTTCCCAGGCGATACGGGCACATCAAATTATCACATATTATCACCAAGCATTGTGCAATATTGTGCACATCTGGCAAAACCAAACTTGTCTGACAAAAGCCAAAACATCAAAATACATCAAAATACTGAAACTCGTCAAACTGCGCCAAAGAGTTGCACGAAATGCACGACACAACGCGATGTTTTTGTGTGCTTCCATGCCTTGGTGCTGGCCATGAAACCGCTGCTCCCAGTGGAGAATTGCTTCGGTTCAGCCTGCGCACATCGCACATTGCACTGCTCTCACTAAGCTTGTCATACTATTTTTTTTACATGTTTTCCTTACATGTAAGAAAACATCTAAATAATTCTCGCCAAGTCCTCACTAGGTCTCATCTGTAGATAGCTCTCTCCCTCTCTCTGTCTCCATCGCGCGCTCCATCGTTCGTGTTCATCTATGCTCATAGATGTTCATAGGTTTTCCGTTTTGAGGTGCATGGGTAATTCCTCTTGGGCGAACCCAGTGGGAACCATAGACACAAAATGACACATAGAAGCGACAGAGACATGCAGGACTATAAGAACTGACTGAAGGTGCGTAGCAATTTTGCCGCACTGGCCATTTGCACGGAATTCTTTTGGAAGAGGCAAGCAACGTGGAATTGACAAGGAACCGTGTTGTCTGATGGTTTTGAAACTTTGCGAGAAGGAGGCTGTGTGGGCGTACAATGTCGTTGAGTCCAGGTATGTCCAGGTTGTGTTATCATGTCTTGTCATGTCTTGTCATGTCTTGTCTACAAATCCCCTTGCGATATCTTACAGTAACGATTTTCAAGGGTCTTTGGAAGTCCGCTTTTCGCCTTCGAACGGGCATGGGTATTGATCTTGCCTTTATCATCTTTGCACAATCTTTATATATCTTTATATTACATTGGAGCGGAATTGTGATGGAATTTGAGACCTACGGCAGTAGTACGCGCTTTTCAGTACCATGAATTTAAAGTCCTAAAGGGATCTAAATAGGTTGGAATGTAATACCACCGCAACGATTGTTTTACCAGGGGTGGGAGTTTAAGAGTTTAAGGACCTAGTACGCCCTAGCGAGGGACGAGTCCTCTATTCCAACTCTTTCTTAATACATTGACAGTCATTGACAGTTCTCTTGGACTTGAGGCCTTGAGCTTCTTGTCTCCAATTTGGACCTTGTCACAACGATTGTTGAAAGATTGTGTCATGTGTGCCATGGTCTCTCTCCGCTTCGGCCCTTCAAATCCCTTCAACGGCTTCCCGAGCTGAGCCCGAGCGACGGTGATCGCTTTGGCTTTCTTCATGAACTCCTGTATAATCTGTACACAATGGAGCACGCATGAGCACGCTATGGCACGATTCCACACCATGTCAGGCAGTGTCAGGTATGCGTGCGCTCCAACATTTTGTTTGATGTAAGACTTAATCTACAATTCAGAAGTGCCCTGCGTCGAATCTCAGCAAGTCTCTATCCTTTCGCGTCATAGAAGAACTCTGGCCTAGGTGTGTCGAGCACTTCAACTCGCAGCTTAGCAGTTCTCCGTCCATGGCAGCATCCTTCGAATGGAAATCGCTCAGTTCAAGGCGCTCTTTTGTGCTAGGTCCTTTATCGCAATGGGCAAATCCACACGGCATCAAGGAATCATTGGATTGTTGGAACTTGTTGCGCAGCTTGGCTGAGCAACAGCTGTGAGCGACATGAGCGCTTTACGATCCGGAGAGTCGTACAGTCTGTAGAGTTTGACACTGACAACATGTGGCAACATGTGACAACAATGATGCGGCCAGCATGTCTGAACATCTCAGCAAAACCTGTCAGCGAACGCATCTAGGGAAAATTGCAAGACAAGTGTTGCTGACTGAGCCTTATGACATATCCAATGATATTGCAATGCATGACATGTTCGACTTCGATGGTGTCCTTTCGCTTTGCCTTTGCCATTTTTACCATCTTTGGCCTCTTTGGAACCTTTGGCATCTTTGCCTGTCGCAGACTAACACAGCTTCGCAAAACATAGCTTCCACGTGCCGAGTGGTGCTGGAGGTGGCATCTCATCTCACAGCTCCCACCTTCTCCACGGCCATCCTGCCATTACCATCCACCACTATCCAAATCCATTCATATACAATATACATGCATATGTATATAATAATATACTCATATGTATGTATAAATATATATATGTATAAATAAATATATATATATTAATCAAATATCTCTCAACATATCTCGCCCATATCTTTCATTCTCTCATGCTAACGCTTCTTAAACACAGCGTGTTTTCATGTAGTATTTTGTTTCCATGTTCCAATTCAACATCGTCTCTGTATATTTATCCCTTGACTACTGTCTCGAGGATAGCCAAACCACTTGAAAACACTGCCAGAGGATGCATCACGATACCAAAAGGGACCAATTAGATCTAATCAGACTAGACACCATACACAAAGTCAGCAGGGATTTGCCAAAGGAATGCTATGACTGATAACGACTGCATTTGGCAGTAGCTGGAAATGAGTTTGAGTTTGTCTCCCAGCTGGGAGAAGAAATGAGAAAATATATGAGAAACGTCATGCCATATCTATTTTGGAGTCAGGTGGTTTGGAGTTGTTTGATGTTGTTTGCGCGTTTTGTCTGTGGCACCACAGCGCCTGGGCTCGACGCTTCGGACGCTTTGGCTGCGGCTGCTCAGATTCTTCAGGCTCAGCTGCTTCAGCTGCTTCAGCTGCTTCCGCTGCTTCGGCTGCCTCAGCTTCAGACGCCTCACGAGATGGCCGGTTGCGGCAAGAGATTCATGACATGGCATCGGCTTGCTTTGCCTCACTGGAAGCACCAAGTCTTCAGATGGAAGAATGAAGCGTAGTGAAACTAAATTCGAAGCACTGGGGCTGCATGGCATTCTCACTCACTAAGACACCATTCAGACGATCGTAGATGAACCACATCAACTACAGATCAAGCATCTAAAATTATCAGAATGCACTTGGTGGAATAGAATGGGACAAATGCAGCGCCTGCGTTTCATCCCCTGCAGAGGCTGAAGGCGCTGGAAGGCCCTGGAGGTCAAAAGAATTTAAAGAAAAAGTGACTTTGGATGATTTTGGATGACTTTGGAATGCCCTGTGATCCTGTCATCGTGATCATTAAAAGTGTGTGATGAATTTTCACACTTCATCAATTTTCATCAGATTCTTCATTGATCTTGATAGATCTTCGATGATCTTCGTGTCCATGCTGTGTCATGTTTGTCATGCTGTGTCATGTAACATTCGGTCGCCTGAAGTCTGACCACGTGAGCATGCACCAAGGATTTCACCGAATCCTTTTTGCTGTCCAGCTCTCCAGGACCTACAAAAATTCACAGAGTAAGCAAATGTGTAAGCAAATGTGTAAGCTTACTAAGTAAGCATACAAACATACACACCAAATAACACACAAGTGACGAACAAGCTGTGGAAGCGTTGGCTCCAAGTGCTTCCAAGTGCTCGGCTTAAATTGAGCCTTTTTTCAATTTCCTCTCGAACCTGGCAACAGAACTGTCTTCTCTGACATTCTTCGCACGTCCGAACTACAGAGTCATTACAGAGTCTAAGTGTTCTAAGTGCCCTTTATGATCCTTTATGATCCTTTATGATCCTTTTATACATTCTTTATGCCCCTCCATGCCCCTCCATGCCCCTCCTCTCTCAAAGATGTAGAGGCGAGATCTTTGTTCACCAAGACGGCGGAGATGTGTTCTTCAAGAACTTCATCCGTGATCGGTGCACCCAGCATTGCGCAGAGCTCGACGTAGTGATGCGTTGGAAGCGAAAATTGAGGTTGATCCAAATGCCACATGCCATGCGCATCTAACTGCACTCCTACGTATATACATGATATATTTATTATCTATTAAATAATGTGTATATATACATGCATATGTAATACAATTATATATATACTGTATGCATGAATGTGGATGTGTGTGTGTGCGTGTTTGTTATGTAATGTAGTTATAATATGTTATAATAAATTGTGTGCATGTGTATCTCTATCTACAATTATGCATATCATACAGATCCAAACTTGAAAGATGAAGAGCACATGCCGTGTCAGGCTGTCAGGCAAGTTCAGATGGATTCAGTTGGCAGGTCTTGCAGCCGGGCTATTTGTTGCTCCAGAGCTTGAACATCTCGTTTTCTCAGCAGAGAAACATATCCGAACTGCCACGTGGAATCAACATCTCCATTGTATGGTACGTACACCCAGTGCATGGAGATCGCTCAACGGACCTTTTGACGCAATCCAAACAGGGTTGCCGTCCCCTGAGCATTAGCCAAATCGCACGTCACTTCTGATGTGCTCGTGACATGCTGTGACGCGTGGCCACCATGTGTGGCCACCATGTGCCAACCTGAATTGTCATGGCAACTTTGTGCCAAGTCCCGAGTTTCCATGACTGGAACTGTCCCTCTTTGTGCGAAATACAATGAAATACATCTATAATTATAAGTGAACAAGTTTCATCAAATTTCGGTCTCTATGGTCTCTACTTCTGTCAGTTCAAATGTATTTAAATGTCAATTTGGAAACTGAAGCACCCGCGGTGACACTGGCGGGATTGGATTCCCCAACTGCTTCAATTGAGGCAAGTCAGGCTTTAAAGACAACGAGATCCCGGGGGGTGGAGGAAGTCCCCCCAGACCAAGCTGAAGTCTAGGCATAGAACCCGAGCTTACTGCGCTGACGGAACTCACAACACCTGGACCAGACGGGCCGGACGGGCCGGCAGGACAGGCAGGACAGGCAGGACAGGCACCGGTGGTTGATGGGTTCGAGACTCTCCTGATGCGGCCACACGCACCGCAGCCATGCGCTTGACACGGCAATGGCACTTGACATGGCACTTGACATGGTGCGTATGCTGCGCATGCTGCGCATGGTGCGCATGGTGGAGGGGTCTGTGACCGGACACTCACCACAGGACTCGCAGCGGGAGCCACATGCTGTGGTGGCACAGGCGTCACTTGCCCAGGCGAACTGGGACTCACAAGCCATGCCTTGGGAACAGCTTCCGTAGGAATGTGCTGCAAATACTCGTGCACGTCTTCAAGATTGTGTGACTCTACGTGAAAGTACAAGGCTTTGGGAAACAGCAGTTTCCTTAAACTTGGTTAAAGATGGTTAAAGTATGTTAAAGTGTAATTACAGATAATTACAGTAAATTTACAGTAATATACGGTAATAATTAATAATCTGTCCGTCCATTGAGTCCATTTTGTCCATTGAGTCCATTGGCTTTTGAATCGAATAAGCCGATATCTCTGTTGATGTCTGACTTCCGAGAATGCGACTTGGTGCATGGATGCGGCACTCGCCCTGGCAGGCACTGGAGTCTTCGAGCAGTTCGCTTCCATCTTCCAATTCGAAGAAACAATCACAGCGGATCACAGCAGAATACGCTTTGACGGCGAAGAGTTTGCATCTGAAAGGACAAGGATTCAGCGCCAATGATAACATTCATTCTACTTCATTGCAAAGCTGCAAAGCTGCAAAACACTAGTGATCTGCTGAAATTCAAACAACTTGTCGCATCCATTGTTCAACAAAAAATGCGCTAACGCATGTCTTTTTCAATATTTTTCATGACCCATCAAGCATCATCAAGCTATACCTGGGAGCCATCGCTTGACCCCGGAAGATATCGGTGGATTGTTCCTGGATGCTCGGATCTCAGGTCCATCGGACTGTCGGAATCTCCAAAGTCAAACTATCTCAAAGTGGTCCACGATTGGTCCAGGCCCCTGGAGTCGACGCCACGAAGGACTTCAACATACTTCAACTTGTGGCCTGCCAGGCCCATGAAATTGTCAGGCTGATGGATGGGCGAGGCAACCTCCAGCAATTTCTCACCAGCCTGTGAAATCACATAATATGCCACTGTTGTCCACATGTACTCAGCCTCTGAAGAAAGCTCTTGTCTGAGACCGCAAGTCCGGAATCATCCTCCTTCCAAAGTTTGAAATTGCCACCTCTCCAGCCACTTCAGCCCAAATAGATCACATCGAAATTGATGGCTTCCTCCAGGCGTCATCTTGCCCTTGTCACCATTTCGGTCAAAGCCAATGTGCACGTCATCCTCAAGCACCAGGGTGGGCTCTTCCTGGGCTGCTGCAAATTCCCACAAGCGTCACACCCAGACAGCTGTGTCTCTCCCGGGTTCAAGTACTTTGTGGCAAAAGCACAACTTCAGCGTAAATTTTTCGCCCGTGGCATTCTTTTGGAGAGTCCCGGTGGGTGGATACTTCTCATGAAACGTCGGCGCATCTCTTATGTAGCTGAAGCCATCACCATTCTCAGTGAATTTCCAAGTGTCGTCCTCTTCCGGGGCGCTGCCCACATCCAAGTGGTGCCATCCTCGACCCACTCGAAGTCTGCGAAGTTGGCATTGGAGGTCCACTTCACTGCCACTTCCTCCGGGATGGTCATCTTGGATCCGAGGCCAGGAAGCGTTCGAATGCGTTCGACCTTTAACCATGGCATTCAGCATCGAAGCGACGCGCTTCCACCTATCTGGTCGCTCCAAATTCACCCCTTTCTTCGCTGCAGGTTTTTGCGGTGCCATGTTGACTCAGCAACGGTCCCAGTGCTGCGTCTGCAACTCTGACCCCGCAGTGTCAGCACCACTTGTTTCTGAGCCCAAAGTTTGAGCCAGAGCACCAAAGCACCATGTGGAAAAAACGCTGTGTTGGAGTGCTTTAGATGCCTGTAAGTTGGAGCAGCGGAACGTCTACATTCGACATCTCTTGATGATGTGTAATGATGTGTGTAATTACAATAGCACATGCTCCAGGCCGATTGCATGGTTGGTTTTAGGCCACCACCTCTCGGCCTAGATGGAACATCCCGGGATAATTGGCTATAACTATCTAATTATATAATAATAGCGTGAAACAATGTGAAACATGCAATGCAGCGGAAAGGCCCCGTAGAAAGGCTAGGAAGAAATTTACCTCATTAACTTATTAGGCAATGTTGCCGGCACTGCATCATGATGTATCACGACTATCTGAGACTGTCTCAGGGTTGGCCTCGGCCCCACAGTCCCAACAATCCTGCGCAGTGGAAAGAAATCATTGACGAACCAATTGTCATCCAACGCCAGAGGAACTGTCATCAGGCCATCGTAAGGGCAAAAGTTCCCTAAACAGATCTGACTATACTAGATCATAGGAATCATACTAAATTGTAGTGGTTTTACTCGTAGCTTTGCTGTCGGGTCAGGAGAAGAACTGGTCATGACTTCATTAGAGTCACTAGAGAGGTGAAATCCACTTCACATTCGCAGCATTTTGCAGCCGTGGTCCTTGGATTTCCTGGCTCGAGCCTGATCTCTCTCATGTGCGAGCACACCAACAACAGCAGGATGACTCTCGGAGAAGTAGAGACACAGTCTCCGTAAATTTCAACCCAGACCAAACATTTTCAACATTCAACATCTTTCAACATCTTCCAACTGTTTATAAGCTGATATCTATAAAAAATTAATGTTTATAATGTTCAAAATATCTTATCTAATTTTATCAAATATATTGCAGTATATTTGTTTTTCTCTTTCCTTTGGCTTTAGTCTTATGCCAGGCCTGGTTGGCTGCACGTTGATTGGCATCCTCTGCGTGAAACGCAAAGGATCACAACATCACGTGACCATATCACAACGGTTTGTGCTGCGATGTACTGCGACTTTCAAGTGATAATGCTAATAACGTGTTTATATCACAATGATAGATATGATATGGTATATATATAATTATTAATATATAAAATATGCGTGTGTGATACCATACTATGGTCATTATTGCACACAGGTGCCTCGGCGAAATGTTCCCGACGTCAATGGGCCTCGAAATGATGTCGCTGCTGCGTCTTCTCAAAGTTAAGCCAGCACACAACCCCAATAGCAAAGTTCCGCGTTTCCTTTGACGCCAATTTGGTATTGACAGGTGGACATAGGTGGGCCAATTTAGACAAAAAACAAGGTGGGCCAGAGAACCCAAATTCAACGCGGCGCACAGCACGCCTTTTTTAAAAAAAATGTGGTGTGGGCAGATGTGCTCTGAACGAAATCGACGTAAGATCTTTACTGAAACATCGTGCGCATTGATGGTATCAGGGGCCACAATTCACCACAGCATGCTGTGTCAGCTACGTCCATATTCTTTTAGTCGCTTTCTGCTAATGTAATTAACTCTATCCCATCTCTCTAATCGCTGTTTATTGTTGGGTTCTCGTTTGGTTTGCATCGCCGCAGAGGTGGCGAGGACGAATCGTGGACGGACAGAACACCGTGTGAAATGAAAACTAAACGATGGAGGGAGTTGACCAAAAGAGCATGAAAACGAAGATATGAAGATGACAGATGGTGAATGATCATGAAAAATGAGACATGATGAAAGATGGATAAAGACTTCTCTGTACAAAAGCTTCTATGCGTAAAAACTACTGTGTGTAAACGCGTCTGTGCATACAAGTTTCTTTGTGTAAAAGTTCCTCTGTGTGAAGGTGTTTTTTGTGAAAAAACTTCTGTGTGTAAAAGCTTCTGTGTGTAAAACTTTCGTTGCGTAAAAGCTTCTGTATGTAAAAGCTTCTGTGGGTAAGAAATCTCTGTGTAAAAGCGTTTTTTGTGTAAAAGCTACTGTGTGTAAAAGCTTCTGTGTGTAAAAGCTTCTGTGTAAAACGTCCTCTGTGTGTAAAAGTTTCTGTTTGTGAAAGTTTCTTTGCGTACCAGCTTCGGTGTGTAAAAGCTCCTCTGTGTTAAGGTTTTTTTGTGTAAAAGCTTCTGTGTGTAAAAGCTTCTGTGTAAAAGGCGTCTCTGTGTAAAAGCCTCTGTGTGTATGTGTGCAAGCTCCTCTGTGTCAAGACTTCTTTGTGTAAAGATTTCTCTCTGTAAAAACGACTCTGTGTAAAGCATCTGTGTGTAAAAGCTTCCCTGTGTGAATGCCTCCGTGTAAAGACTCCTCTGTGTAAACCCGTCTGTCTGTGTGTAAAAGCTTCTCTGTGTAAAGGCTGTTTTTGTGTAAAAGCTTCTGTGCGTAAAAGCTCCCCTGTGTGTAGAAGCTTCGCTGCGTAAAGCTGCTCTTACTTAAAAGTTCTGTGCGCCGTAAAGTTGTCTGTTTGTAAAACCGTCTGTGTGTGTGTGAACGCGTCTGTGTGTACAAGATTCTGTGTGCAAAAGCTCCTCTGTGTAAAGGCTTCTCTGTGTAAACGCGTCTGTGCGTAAGAGCTCCTCTGTGTAAGACTTCTCGGTGTAAAAAGCTTCTGTGTGTGTGAAAGCTTCTGTGTGTAAAAGCTTTATTGTGTAAAAGTTTCATTGTGCAAAAGCTCCTGTGTGTAAAAACTTCTCTGTGTAGAGGCTTTTTGCGTAAATGCTTCTGTGTGTAAAAGCTCCTCTGTGTGTGCAAGCCAAGCTTCTCCTGTGTAAAGACTTCTCTGTGTAAAAGACTTCTGTGTCAAAGCCTCTGCGTGTACAAGCTTTTCCGTGTACAACGTACTCTGTGTAAAAGCTGCTCTGTGTAAAAGGCTTCTCTGTGTCAAAGCCTCTGTGTGTGCAAGCTCTGTGTATAGAGACTTCTCTGTGTAAAAGCTTCTGTGTGTAAAACCTTTCCTGTGTAAAAGTTTCTCTGTGTAAAAAGACTCTCTGTGTAAAGTCCTGCCTATGTACAAGCTTCTCTGTGTAAAAGATCCTCCGTGTAAAGCTCCTCTGTGAAAAAGCTGCTCTGTGTAAAAGGCTTCTCTGTGTAAAAGTCTCTGTGTGTGTGCAAGCTTCTCCGTGTCAAGACTTCTTTGTGTAAAGATTTCTCTGTGTAAAAGCGACTCTGTGTAAAATCTGCTCTGTGTAAAACCCATGCCAACAGTTCAGCATTTTCAGTGCCACTCCCTCTTCCCCACCTGTCCGTTCACGCTGATGCATGTCCTATGCTTGGGTTCTCGTTTGGTTTGCTTCGCTGCGAAGGGGCCGAAAACCAAGCATCGACGGACAGAACGCCGTGCAAAATGAAAAAGCCCTCCAGCAAAGAACTTTTTCCCATACATGTCCCTTTGCCCAGCGTTTAGAAACCGTTTGAGAAGTCTTTGGCGCCAGTTTTTCGGGACAATCACGTTGATGGAATTTGTCCTGAAAAATCCGTGCCAACAGCTCTGCTCTTTTAGCCTCGCTCCCTGCCAACGAAGCTACAGCTATGCATGTCCCATGGCCCAGGGCTTGGAACCTTTGGCAAGTCTTGGGCAGAGCTCTCCCCAAGCTATTTCCACGTCTTGGACCCACAGTTCTTCAGGCCAATCATGCATTTCCCTCCCAGCGGAGCCCCCCCCAAGCTATTTCCACGCATCACAGTCCATCCACGCTCGTCCGGCGCTCCCAGCTCGCTCCCTCCAGCGGAGCTCCCCCCAAGCTATTTCCAAGCTATTTCCAAGCTATTGCTATTTCCACGCTTTCCACTCCGTCCGTGCTCGTGCCTTTCTTTCTTCCTTCCCTCCCTCCCTCCCTTCCTTCCTTCCTTCCTTCCTTGCTCGTCCGGCTCTTCTGTCTCGCTACCCTCGCGGCAAAGTAACCTAAACGAGAACCCAAGCATCGGAGATGCTTTTGGGAACACGATTCCTTCAATACCACCAAGACACCAACACGCCACAGAAACACAACCAAAACATAAGCAAGGCACCCAAAACATCACCGAACACCGTCAAGACACTACGGACACACCACCAAAGTGCCACCAAGACACCAACGACCACCGAAACACAATTGAGAGACGACCAAGACACCAGCAGGACACACACCAGCAATTCCCGAAAGGACCTGCAAACGGTTTTCCCCAACAAGTTGTTGCCAGCATACTTTGTCATAATCATCTTGAGACACCACCGAGACGCCACCGATACATTATCGAGACACGGCCGAGACACCACCCAGACTCTCGACATTCTCGAGACACCACGAAGTCACTAAGTCACTAAGACACCACCAAGAGACAACCGAAACACCGAGACACCGGGACACACCCCAGGCTGGCAGCCGTAAATCCAACGCCCGTCCGCCTTTAGACTTTAGAGGTAACAACCCCAAGCTATCGCTATTGGGGAAATATCGCGAACAGGCACTGAAAGGCATGCAGAGAGCCAAGAGATGGCGAGATGGCGCCCAGCAATGACACAACATCAAGAAAAACGCGACCTGTCGAAATATCTCTGAACATCACGTCAGGAAATGTCAGGACTGTTGGTCACGCACTGACACGTCCACTTGTCTTACACTCTGTGCAGCCTGGGCTGAGAGTTGGAGGAGAACATCCTGCAGACATAGCATTGAAGCGATTGAAATATGACATTTGGCATCTGCAACATATCATAAGTATCACAGTATAACATTGTATAACTATATATGATGTAACTACAATAGTTTGACAGTTTGACTCTGTACGTATGCGCACGTTGTCGCAGGATATCCTGGCAGTTGCATGTGCTGGAAATACTCTTACTGATTCTTACTGGTACAGTATCATCTGGTATCGTTTCTCATGGCCTTGGCGTCAAGGGCTGTGGAGTGATTTCCAGCATGCTCCTTGCAGACATCATAAAATATCACACGAATTCACCAGCGACATCTGGCGTCTCATATTGTTACACAATGTTACAGATATCGGCTTGGCAAAACCTGCCAAGCCAAGATCATCCCATATCATCCCCTTGAATGACAGGATGTGAAAAAATGTAGCAGGACATAATGGACATATTCAGCTTATTCAGCTTTAGGAGGCACTTGTCTTTTTTTAAATATATGTGTATATATATATATAGAAAAATTGAGGCTATGACCTGGCAAAATCTTGGAAAAATGACACGACGAAATGATGTCCATGTCCAAACTTTGTTGCTCCTTGGTGTCAAGGCTTGAGGTAACTCTCTTGGGATGAAGGTCTGTGGCACAACCTCCACAGCACTCCTGGTATCCATGATATCCACTTGCCGTAATCTTACATTATCCTGTGCAGCACTGTGCACTATCTTCCATTGCTTCAAGTGACATTGTAGAAATCCAGGTGAAAGCTGGAAACAGTATGTACAAATATGTGCAGTATGTCGTAAATGTATGCAAATTTGTGTAGAAGTAGAAATAAGAGAAACAAATGCGTATTATTTCTAAGATTATATTACACATTATAATCATTAATTAATATTATATATATTATATAATTATGCAGATGAGGCAGAGTCCTTGGCGTCAAGACCTGTGGAGCCATCTCCCTTGGTGTCAAGGATTGAGGAGTTACATCCACCGCACTCCTGGACAATTGAGGATCCATGGTGAACGGATGTGAACGTTATGCCATGTTATGCCGACGCCAATGTTCCTGTGATGTTCGATGGAACGATACTGTACGGAACGTGTGAAGTCCCCAAGAACCCCAACCAATCTCAACCATCTGTCCAAGGATGTCCAAGGTTTAGCTTTTTGCGATTTTAGGGTGCCCGTTTCGAACCACACCCGTAGGGGGTCGTTCTGGCCGGCTTTGAAATCTGTGAGCACTGAAACATTTGAATCATCAATTTAGCTCGCATCACGCTCTCTATCTTAGACTTATGATGACTTACCGACCTATGCAGACAAAATGGCTTGCTTTCGTCTGTTCAGCACAGTAGCACTGGCAATCCCTTGGGTCTGCTCCTCGGTGTCAAGGCCATGTTTTCTCGTCGATGCAACACCTCCATGGAATTCCTGTCAACTTCAGAAGAGACTTCAACGCAAGCACAAACAACCAGCTCAAAACGCAGTTCAACATACTGTAATGCAACTCAACATTGTGTAACATGATCTACTTCATCAATGCAACAATATAAAAGTATTATTTAATCCAAATCAGTCCACATATTCAGAAAGGCTGAAAAACAACTATTGGTGCATGTCTACGTACGTTCACCCACGGTGGATTTTATAGAAAAATATAGTAAACATTAGAAAACACGGCTTTGAGCAGAAAAAGGGCAGCATGGATCAACCAGGGAATGGTCCTTGTAAGCGGGCGAACTTGAGATGCCACTGTCCTGACAGGTGGTCTCGCAAAGTGCTGCAACGCAGTAACTTGCAAAGAAATGGAACCAAATGGAGCCAAGGTGAAAACATCAAACTGTTGAAAATTCCAAAACTCCTTGGAGAAACTGTAGGAGCGTCACTCCTGACATTGGGATGCTGCAAAAGTCAGTGGCAGAAAGGACATGCAACGAGTGCAACCCATCCTGACCGGCAGGGTTGAACGCTCCACAAAGGGCCTCGAAATAATCAAAGTAGAAATTCGAGAAAGTCACGAAGCATCTTTGGAACGTACGGAAGTCTGATTCAAAAATGCGCCAAGCAATTTCGCCGGAATAGTTCTGACATGTGATGTTATTGTCATAATATAATGTTTCCAATTATTTTATATATGTTATATTATATTATATTTATATAGATGTTGTAGAATGTCATAGATGTTGATGTTGGATTGTCTGAGGATGTGGCTCTTTGGCCATGACGCCTTGAACTCCGCCCTGGACGCCCTGGACGCCGAGGCCTCTGCAAGCGTCCAAGCGGTCGAAGCGGTCCAGCTCGACAGTGCCGACGGTGCCAGCACTGCCGACGGCACGGGCTTCGCAAGGACTTGGACCACTTGGACCCGGAGCAAATGCAGGCGTTCCGCCGTGCAGAGCTTCGGATTTCTCCTGACCCTGACAAAGGGCTGCATAGTCAAGGCAGTTCAAGGTGGCATGTGGTTTCAAGATGTTTCAAGTGGCATCAAGTGGCATTGTCCTAAAATGTCATTATTCTTTCAACACACCTTAAATCAAACCACGAAGGGTGATGCGGTCACGATAGTTACACACAGAGAAATTAAATCAAGTTGCCGCAAGTAGTGACGCCCGTCTGTGTGTGGCACAGTCATCAGGTTTATACTTACTAAGTCTAAGTACTTATGTCATATCAATTGTATATATATATATGATATATGTCATAAACGTTCATGTCACAGTGTGTTTGCTCTGACTCGCCCAGTTTGCATTTCCTCCGCCTTGCGGCCTTATCAAGAAAGACACTACACACACATACACACAAAAATTACACATCCGTAGGTGTGATATGAAAACACATTGGTTGTATCATTGAATCATCTTGAATCGTAGCCATAGCTCTTGCAGCATTTTTGCTGCCCTGTGATATCCTATCAATTCAACAGGAGGGTGTGATGGTGCAACGCAAGCCAACAAGGCAAATCGAGTTACAGAAATGTGGAAACATGGCAGAATTGGTTCTATCACAATTTCAGATCTTGGGCATAGATGTCGATCTCTTTGCGGCTGCAGGATTGAGTTTCTATCAAATTTCACATGAGAAAGGAAGAAATTCGCTCGAATGGTCGCGTAGTTCCCTGAAGTCAAGGTTGTGCATCCGAGGAAAGCTTCACAAAATTATACAAAATTCATGCCACACTCTACCCTCAAAAAATGCTCATCTACACCCCAGGCAACTCTATACACTCTACGCATCCCTACGCCCTACGCGATTGCATTCCCCCCAGACTTCGCCTGGCTAACACTGGGGCAAGGCGAGATGCCTCGGCGAGAATGGACAATGGAAAGCACATCTTGGGAAATCTTGACTCATTGGTCTTGAAGGGTCTCCGAGTTTCTTTCAGTACTTTTCTATACTTTCTTGAGTTTCAAGCATGCCCGGAAGGACGCGCGTCTAAAGATTGCATAAAACGGGCTTATCTGAAAGGATCATGCAGATTCAATGTGCAGGTTCATGGCTTTGACACATGAGAAAAAGGTCTGATCTTTCATTTGATGAATTAAGTTGGCTGAAACTATCGAAAATTGTTTCTGTCTCACATGTTTGTTTACTGTTTGATATGTTAGCATATATTTTACATATTTCTATAATCTCTCCGTGTAATATGCATGCTATATATATGTGTGTGTATCTCTCTCTCTCTTATGTGTACATATGATATGATATGATTACGTGTGTGTGTGTGCGTTTTTATATGTCTTCAGCGTGTGCAATGCATTTCAGTCTGGTATGGTCTCCAGGAGACGTTCTGGGTCGCAAGCCTCGGCTGTCACGCCCGGCGCCAAACTGTCGGTACGACCTCGGAGCATCGGCAGAAAACCCGGCAATCTATGGCACATCCCGGATTTCTATGTCGAATCTATTTGAATTTCGAAGGCATCGAAATCTTAGATGATATGATCTCAAGATATCTTTCAACACTTGTATTTCAAGATGTTTTCACATGGCCATGGCATGGCCATGGTCTATGGCGTTTTAGTTTATATTATAAGTTTTAATCTGAACCAGTTTGAACGTTCTCAGATACGTGCTGCTCGACATCAGCATCAAGCTGACGCAGCTCTTCAACCTTGCACGGTAATTGTACCGGAGATCTGCAAGGTTACAACGAAATTACAACGAAACAAGGCCCAAAAAAAAAAAAGAGGGCTCAGTCGCATTCATTGATATTGATTCTACTACGGCTCTTTCTACAGCTCTTTCAACATCCTTCAGCAGGCAGCAAGTGCTTCAACATCCTTCAATATTATACACATATAATATATAGATATCTATATATATATGTGTGGTTGTTGATCAAAATTCCTTTATCCGGGAACGGCCATTCTTCGCGAATAGAAATGTTACTTTCGCGAAACTTTCGCGAACTCCATGTTTATCTTTTGCGGAACCTATGTTAGGCAATCATGATATCCAACTTTCGCGAAACTGTCACGAAAAAACAATGTTACTTTCGCGAACTCGAAAAAAACTTTCGCGAGGGTTTCCAAACATAACACGCATGGCTTTCGCAATTAAAACTCCTTAGAAGGACCTTTAGATCGATTGCCATATATAAAATATTAATTAATATGTGTATGTCTGTATAATTATATAATAATATTATATAATTATATACATAGTGGAAGGTGGCAGGTGAAGGTGACTTGGCTTCCAGCTGCTCGTGCCCGAAGATCAGGACCTCAGCTGAGTCCGAAAACGCCACCAGGGTCTAGCATGGTCCAATACTGCATTCGACTGCAGTCTTTGAGCTCGACATGCTTCGACCAAGCAAATCTGCAGCAACACTAAGCCACTAAGCAAACAGCAGGTGCAAACTCTTTGTCTGAAGTTTGAAGATGCTTGAACAGCTAATCAGAAATGAAACATGTTTCCACGGAGAAACGCATGCACATCACAAACGAACACAACAGAAACATGAAAGAAAATGTGTGTGTGTGTCTAGATGTGTGAGCTGACCGTCTGTGTGTGTGTCTGTGCCATGTCATGCCATGTCCAATGAAAGTTTTTTTCCTGTTCTTTTCTGCATAAAATGGATTTAAAATGATTAGAATGTAGCGATATAACACGTTTTCTACCCATTTTTTCACGGTTCGTCAGCTCGTCGAGATTCGTCGAGGTACCCATCTCCTCGAGGTCGTAAATGAAGAGCTTGGGGTAAAACCGCTGCAAGGCCCGACCTGGCACAGCACAGCACAGCACAACAGCATAACTCTGACAATATCTGGTTCAAATCTGGTTCAAATCTGGTTCAAATCTGGTTCAATATGTTCAATCCAGCTAGGCCCAGAAAGGTCTAGGAACCCCATGGTCAAAGTGTCAAACATATGTCAAAATCTGTCAAACATGTTAAAAGTTGTTGCAAGTTAACATCAACTGATGTCAATGGATGTGAATTGATGTGAATTGATGTCAAGATATGTCAAGATATGTCAAGGTATGTAAAGTGTTCAAAGTGTTGGTCCAGGGTTCAAGCTGTAGTCCGCACAGCTGGTCAGCAAGCCATCCTCGCACGACAGTCACGAGCCCAGGGCCCAACGATCCCCGTTACTCAATGCTGGAGTCACCAGTCCTGCATCGTCCTGTCCTGGTAACATTGTCACTATATGTCACTAATATGTCACTATTTCGTACGATTTCTTTTTTTGACATCTTCCATCATCTTCTCATCTTCCCCCCAGTCCTCATCATATATTGCCTGACGCCTCATCAAGGGACCAAACAAACTTTGGAAGCATGCAGCAGGGAAGCCTGACCTTCTCTCTCACCCTAGGGTGGACATTTATATACATTTATGAATCTATGAAGCTTTATGACAATGAAACAGAGAACTAGATAGAATTAACTAGATAGAAACTAGATAGAACTAGTACATTACCAAAATAAGCAAAAACAGCATACGAGTAAGATTCAAAATTCCCCAAACCGTCACATCCCGTCACCAGAAAAGCATCCAAAAGCCAAGAGATGTTGGCTGTTAAGTAGTATGTACTCGAGCCATGCTGTGTTCATTCTTGAGGCCTACTGCTACTCTTGCCTCGCCTTGTCCCACTTTATCCCTCTGCAGGGTCTGCGCGGATCTGCACGGATCTGCGGGCCGGACTCAATTGGGACGCCAAAGTATCTGGCGACGTTTTCACCTTGGTGCTAAGCCGCTAAGCTGAATCATGCTGAGTATCGCTCGTCGTATCTCGTCGTTCCTGCTGCAATCCGTGTCATCGTGTTACACATTGCATCATGGCAGTATCATGGCTGAGCCTCCCTGCGCAAGGTCCCGGCAAACTGCGGAGAGCGTATGAAGTCACCCATGTCTGCAACATCGAACCTCCGGAAAAACACGTTTTTTGCTCGTATGCTGCCATATGCTTGTACAGCATCAACATGAATCAACTGGGTCGCCATGCCAATCATGAAGCAATCCACGGACCTCCACCTGGTGCGACACAGCGACATGTTCCCATGTGTTCATTTGAGACATACTTGAGACATATGAGACCATTTGAGACCATTTTAGACTAAAGAAAATGGATGAATGGATGAATGGATGGAATTTGTGGTCTTGTCAAGCTTCCCCTAAGTTGGTGTGGAAGTTGGTGTGAAGAAGAAAAAGAGAAACGTATAAGATCTTCTATGGTCCCAGTTTAATCAGTTTTACATAGTTTTACAATCCTTTAAAATCCTCAGCCATGCCAGAATTCTGCGGAAATTCTTGTATGTCAGTTGCACCCGCAACATCTTGCCAGAGACTGGTGGAGGTGCTTGGCCAGGCGAGAGCACCTCAAACGCACTCTGTGATACTTTGTGGATCTTGATGGTACTGCAGTGGAAGAAGGCGTGTAAGAATAAGTAAAAGATGGTTGTCGCATGTTGTCGCAAGTTCCGACTCTTTCTCCGTTGTCATCATTGGACAGGAGAGCCTGTAGAGGACTGTGGGCGCATGAAAATATGCAAAGTGTGTCAGGCATGTCAAACAAATATTGTCTTAATATTACTTGTAGCCCTATGTACTTCGATGAGAATCATCGTGAAAGCACAACAAGTCACTGCTCAAGTCCTGGTATGGTCCTAGTCACTGCGAGTTGGGTCTCCATGGGTCTCCATGGGTCTCCATGGGTGTCCCTGGGTCTCCGGGCTCCCCCCGCGGCCTTCTCCAGCTCGGCATCGGCCACAAGATCGGCAAGACCACCACCTGGCATGTGCCATGGTCCCAGACTGAAGTTTCAGTGTCGTGAAGCTTCCCTAGCCCCATTCAAGCATGGCTTAACAGGTCATAGAATTTTCGACAATTCACATACGATATGATAAGATATGAAAAGTCACAAGGGAAGAATGACACAACCGTTCTGGCACATCAAGGCACGTCCCATCCAAACATATCAGTAACATCAGAACCCATTCTGTATGTCACCAGGTCTCACCAAGTTTCACCAAGTGCAAGCAGGACAAGAGGGCGATTGGCAACTCTCACGGTTCCCGGAGCTGGAGTTGGCCCTGGCTGTGCAGTGTTCGACTATGCGGCATATGCGGTTTTGCATCCAAAATATCACTATAATGTCCCAATGCAAGTGCAAGCAGAGTAAACAATTTTGGCCTCAAGCACCTTCTCATAGCCAATACTATTTCATACTGATAATATTTCGAACATCTTTTATTAATTATCGAGCAAGATGTCCATGCAGACTTTCATGTTTCATCAAGGTCCAAAGTCTGAAAGTTCGTGCTGAATCGCTGTCACTTGGGCGTCGTGACCCGCCTCCAGGAGGAGCATTGGCCTAGCACGGCACTGAGAAAGCACTGAGTGACCACAAGTGACCAGTAGATCCACTAGGCATCCAGTAGGTATCCAAAGGTTCAAACACAAATTTATAACGATTCTACTGAGTTCGCTGGTGTTGATATATGATGTATATGGTTCTTTATTTTACTCCATTGGTTTTTTTTGGTTTTTGCCAAAACCTATAGCATGGACGTTGCCACAGGTCGTAGGCAGTAACCCGTTTCCTACCTACTATCAAGAACCTAGGGCTTCGTTCACTGCTTGGTGGTGTATTTTTGAAACGAAATCTTCCCATGTAGCAAAAATTTCACACGGAGCAAAAGTTTCACACTGAGTGAAGGTGTCACATTGAGCAAAAGTTTCACACCGAGTAAAGGTGTCACACTGAGCACAACTTTCACATTGAATGTTTCATATTGGGTTTCCTTTGTTGAATGGGGGTTGGTATCGCTGCGCTTGTTCAATAATCCTCTCACGCATCGATCGGTTGTTCTTGTCGAATGGTATTTGCGGTTGTG
>Ga0126342_10000136_pt1 | contig 54220 bp, 35 predicted proteins | sample Cyp1metagenome_FD_92528 | JGI IMG/M metagenome (GOLD analysis project Ga0126342, IMG submission 92528) | Coral microbial communities from Lord Howe Island, Old Settlement Bay, Australia - Cyphastrea 1 metagenome | ecosystem: Host-associated > Invertebrates > Cnidaria > Coral ...
CATGCTGGAAATTCCAAATTAATACCATGAACGGTCATCCAAAGTTGAATGGTATCTTGCTGAAAAAAGGGTGAATCTGGCGAAGGAGCAAATTCAGGCTTTGCAAGGTCTTGTACCACTTTTAGAGGATGCGGCTGCTTAGTCAAGGTATCAATTTCAACTGTGGTACTGACAGGAAAACAGGCTATCCCAGTGTAGCGGGTACACCATAACAAGCGGTCGAAGGTCCATTTTGCCAAGAAATCTGCGCGAAAAGACTGCCATCGGGGGCAAATCTCATACATGTGAACAGAGTCTTCTGGAACATTAAGATCACAAAAAGGGCAAATTGGGCTATCGGTATAACCGCCTTTGTGATAGAGAACAGCTGTTTTAATTGCATTGGCTAAGATGGCTTTCATTGTGCCAGCCATGTAAGGTCTGTGATCGCGCAGCAGGTGTCGCAAAAGTCGAACAGAAGAGTATTTGTCCAAAAAGCTGAAATCACTCAAATGCGCGGAGCGAGAGGCAGCATTGCGCAACTGAGCCTGTCGCAGCGCATTGCGAACCTGATGCAAGAACCAAGAACGTGAACAGTTCATCCAAGGGACTTCTGCATCGTCAGGCGTGCTGAAGGACGCGAAACTGTCACACCAAGACCATCCCACTGTTTCAGCTGCTTTGAAGGCTGTGTGAATAGGGCCCCAAATGTTATTATGAGGGGAAAGCAAATGGGATTCCCAAATATTTTGTCCAAGAATGACAAGCTGTGGGTACTTAAGACACATATTACGTAGGGTCCACAAAGCACGATATGCAACCACTTGCACAGGATCACATCGATGTCCAGGATAAAGGAGAGTCATTTAAAACTTCCGGCACTCGGCCAGAACGACCATGCCAAAGTGCGCGAATCACTGTAGTGCGCATCTTTTTGAGACAACCGTGTTCCAAAGTGGTGAGCTCACACCCATAAAAGATTTTTGCAATTGGACAAGCGGCAATGATTTGTGCTTTGCCTTCAATAGACAGCGGTAAGAATCCAGTCCGAGTTACTAGCTGATTAAAGCGACCGATCTTAGATTCCCATCCAACGTGTGGAAGGCCATCATGAAGCAAATTGCGCGCCAAGATAACGTACATCGTCAACAATTTTCATGGGTGTGGAACCGAGTTTCAGCAGAGCCAAATCCTTTTTGAGGGCTGAAGACGTGCACCAAACGGTACACTTCGCAGCTTTAAGCCTTTGTCCGGTGATTTTTGCAAACGAACCCGCGTGCAAAAGAAAGGTTCTTAGGGATGTAACAGTAGGTGAGGATGCAGAAATGTCATCAGCATAGGCCTGGGGAGAGGCCTCTGGATTAGATTGTTCTGCGAAACGTAGGAAAATGCTAACTAACAAATTAAGAAGCACAACGCTGACAGGGCAGCCCTGAACAATGCCACGATTAGTTGTGAGGCAAGATCCGAACCCTTTGGGGTGTTTGAGGAAACGAAGAAGGCGGGAATAGAAATTGGACAAACAATTAACGAAAAACTCAGGCAGTCCTAGGTGTTTGGCTAATGGCAGAATTATCTCATGTAGAGGGACAAGATCGAAGGCTTTTTCGTAATCAAGAAAAGTGCCGCACAGGGGGTCCCCAGAAAGTAAAGACTGTTCCACTTGAAGCGCCAACGGAAACCAAGCATCGAAACAGTCACGCAATGAACGGAAACCGCTTTGTGTGGAATGGCACCAGCTTTCCTGCCATTGCATGAGAAGCTTAAGGCGGGAACTAGCCCAAGCGCGGTACAGCACACTCAAAATGCTTAAAGGACGCAAGCTGGATGGTGAATTGTCTGATTCCGGCTTTGGGATCAAGCTCAAATAACCAACTGTGAACGATATAGGCCATTCCCCGACCTGTTCAATGACCTGGAAAACTGCACAAAGTTTACCAAGCAGGAAATCAGGCAAAGACCGCACGGTGCGTACAGACCAGTTATCAAGTCCAGAAGCTGAAAAATTTGACATGTTCTGCACAGATTTACGTAATTCATCAATGGTTAATGGCGGAATGGAAAATTGAGGGCAATCAGGGAAAAAAGCACCAAAAGAATCGCGAAATTGTTCCCAGCTTGGCAACGATTCAGAAGGGCTTCGATTCATGATCGGTTGCCAAATGGCACGAACTAACGAATCTATTTCTTTGGAATTAGCAGTGAACGTGTCAGCTTTCTTAAGAAAAGTCTGGGGACAGCTATACTCGCGCGAAAGCCACTTGTAAGTTTCACGTTTATGTGCTAGAAAGTCAACTTTGATTTTGTCACGCCAGCGTTGAATTGCAGTAACATCTGCATTATTAGAGAGATTATCAGCTTCTTTTAATGCACTATCCCGAATTGAAGATAAATTATTATCATCAAAGGTGATATGCAAGAGTTGGCAACGATGCAAAATCTTTTTGCGCAGCTGAACAAGATGGTGAGAGTGTGTGCCTAAAGTGGTTGGACATTGGCCAAGGAAAAAGTCAATTTGTCGTGCCAGTTTTCGTAACATGCGCTCCCGAACAGTGGTTTGGGTACCACCATGCTTAATAGGGCGGGAAGTCCCGGAAGCAGGCTGTTGGACGAATTTTGGGAAATGCCCACGCCCTGAATATTTAACAGGCTGAGAAATATTAGCACGTTTGCAAAGAAAATCTTCTGTGAAAGAGTTCCAATATTGCCACAGTCGGTTGGGATCAGAAGCTTGAAAAGCCGAGTCCCAATTTTTAGCAAAGGAGTGAAAGCAGGACTGAGCCAGTTGCTCCTCCTGTGGTGCTGGCAATGAACACAACTGGTCAGCAGTGAAATCCTTCGGCTTGATTGGCTGGTTGTATAGAGTGCGAAGCGCTGCAAGAGACAACTGTACTTTAGCAGGCAAATGCCCCGGCAATCCACAATCATCCAATGCACGATATTGCTGAAAAGTGACAGCAGCAGTCTTATTGAGAAATACGACATCCAACCTGCGAGGAGAACCATGTGTTGGATAGTGTGTTGGACCCAATTGTCCTGCAGCCACAGCTGCGTCAGTCCATCCATCCCTTATACAGGCTTGTCTGCAAGTTTCACTGTCTTGTGGTTCACAATTGAGGTCAGCCAATAAAATGCAAGGAAGATCACGATATAGATGCGCTTCAGCTAAAACATCATGAAGCAAAACTTCATTGAGCTCATAAAAGGAATTATTTGAGTATTGACCACTATGTCCATAAAAAACAAAGACGTGCATGGCGCGATGTCCGGAACCGTAAGGCGCCATGACGTGTAACCACCGCTTTGACTGCCAAAGGCGAAGCCTCCGTTCTGAACTACCTAAAGGAGCGATTTCAGCACACACATGTGGTTTGAAAGCGAGAGCCACGCCCCCTTGTTGTCCATTGAACAAAGTACGAGCCACCTTTTTCTTTTTGGTGATTTGGGAAGAAACCGGATGTCCAAAAATGATCTGATATCCTACATCACTTAGCTTGGACGCCAAGGCAGTGATCCCAGTAGCTGTGTGTCTGGATTCCTGGATGCCAATGATATCAGCGAAATCAAGTAAAGTGTAATTTTTCCGTAAAGAAGTTACATCGCAACTTGCGATGGCGAGTGAAGAGCAATAGGACTGAGTGTTAGAAGAAGAGGGATCGGAAACGGATTCCAAATTAGGCGCATCAGGCAACTTATCTACCAAATCCACGGAGGGGACAACATTCAAGGAGGGAGCGACAAGGACCGATGCATGAGACTTGGGAAAGACGGCATCATAGCGCACAGAATTGTAAGCCAACCATAAAGGCGAACAATCATTTTGCTCCGAAGCGACAATGGTAACACCTGAGGCAGAGACGACCCGAATTTCGCGATTCAACAAACGAGCAGCAGCCATAAGAGTGATCTGATCACCCCATTCTGCAGGTTGCGACATACGTCGAAGGTATGAGGCCACGGAGTCCTCGGCAAGAAAATCAGCAAATAAATGAGAGTGTAAAGTAAGAAAATCCAAAATTTGGGAGCGCAGTTGGATATGGTCAAGGTTAGTATGAAGGGACAAGGCATGAAATTGACAATTCCCATCAGCGGGAACTGGGATGCGTTCGAGATTGCGAGCACCAAGCCAAAGATCGGTAGATGTCCAAGATACAGCAACACTTTGTTTGCCACGCAAACGTCGAGCACCGCCACTCATCCCGGCGCAGGCAGTCCAGGAGGCGCCTTGGCCGAGGCAGCGGCATCGGTGCGTGTCGATTTCGACGGTGGCGTTTCACCAGTGTGGGATGTAGCAGCACGACGTCCAGCAGGACGATTGTCCAAACGATCCAAGATCTGAGCAAAACCCTGCTGGAGCTGAGTCTCAATGCTTGTGGAGCGAGCTTCCAAAGTGTCAAGACGGCCTTCAACAGCGACAACACGAGCCAACAATGCGGAAGGCACCGGAGCAGGAGCGATAGAGGTCGAAGAAACTTCAGGTTTCTTGGGTACAGGGGCACGAGATGAGGCACGTGACTTCAGCGCAGGCCGATGCACAACTCGGATCGGTATCAGCTTTGACAAGCCAATGCGACTGCCCCGAGGTGACCCAATGCTTGACAGGGATGATGGCCCATCCGGTTGTAGTACCATGCTTCCATTCAGAAAAACGCTTGATGATCTCTGCCCGGGAGCAGCCCATCGGAAGCCCCGAAATCACAAAACGCGTGGCACCCTTGATTTTGATATTCGAGTCACAATACTTGGAATCAGCCGGAGAGACCAAACGACGGACAGCGTCCAAGGAAGTAGACGCACAACGAACACCAAAGCTTTCTTTACTCATGGCCAAGCCCAAATGTCCTTCAAGTTGCTTGATCAAAGTCAGCGCCTCAGGGTAACCTCTTTTGCCAAGCCAGACAACAGAGCTAGTAGCAAATCCTTCTGAGCAACAGGAGCCCGAAACGTGACACGTTGTGCGTGATTGTCCAATTTTGTCCAAGAGTAAAATTCAACAGTGGAAGTGTTGAATGACGAATGCAACGCACGAAGCTGAAGAGGCACTTGCGAACGAGAAGTCGCCAAGAAACTTTGCCAGGCATCGTCAGATGCAAAAAGCCTGCGTGACAAATGAGCATGGAATTCCAAGTACGAAGAAGTGTCCTATTCAGGGGCGTTATCAAGCTTAAGAGGCAACACAGGATTGGCGCCCATCTGCACGAAAGTGCAAAGCTTTCGAGTCCAAACAGCTTGAAGCGGGTCTTTGACAAACATCCATTGCACCGAGAAGGCGCTTGGAGAAAAGCCGAACTGAGCGAGATCATCATTTTTGCCCCCCGGAAGAACAACCAGCAAAGCGTGTTTGGACCGCACACGATGAACACCGGAGAACAGCGCACGAGTGAGCATCACAATTCCCGTAGCATTTTCACCAAAACTATCCGGAGACAGCATGTTCAAAGCACTAGGGAGAGCGGAGAAATCAAGCTGAGTCAAGTCCAAAGCACAATCGACCCACTTGGAGCGAGGTGGAGACTTCAAGGAAGACTTGCCAACAGGTTGAGAGGATTGACGGGACTTTTCCTCTAAGTAAGTGGCCCAAGGATCAGCAGAAGCAGGACCAGAAGAAGAGGCAGGTCCAGGATGAGAAGCTTCCCCAACACGACAAGCCAAGAGGCCGAGAGCATGTAAAATGGCCCGAACACAGCAGAGTAGTCCAAGAGAACAAGCCAACAGAGCAAAAAAGGAAGCCGGGGAAGACTTGCGACGAGTCGCCGTAACGGAGCGACGTCTTCGACGAGGCGGACAAAAACGACGACGGCCAATGAAACGACCAGGCAAGGCAAAACGACGTCTGCACGAATGTTCTGAACGAAAGCGAGACGCAAAGTGAGATACAAGAGCAAGCGGAGAGCTAGAAAATCGAGCCCAAAAATTCCAAAGCTGACCAGGCAAGGAAGCCACATGGCAGAGATGGAAACAGGCAGAATGCAAAAAGACATGACAAGTAAATTCGACGACACATTGTAAAAGCAAAAGCAATGTGATGAGCCACAAGATGACAGTGGAACAGCTGTCGCCTGCTGTATCCTTTGTTGACACTCCCCCGCTGAGATCAGCGCCAGGAGCCATAGGCCCTGTCAGGCCATTCCAGGTACGGGTCTCGCTGACCCTGGTCCCGGCAAGTTCATTCTCGAAGGCTCGTAGGGGAGAGGCGGTGTAGTACTCGTCCTGGTATGCTGCCGTAACCTATCAAAGGGTTCAACCGTCAGCGCACTGAAGGGCAAAAAGCCCTAGGAAGCAGGCTGCTTCCCAACAAGTCGCCTCCGTACCGGAGGATTTGGAGCTGTGGTGTCCACACTATGCTGGAATGGGCACCTTTGGCCCATCGCTGTTTTGATTTGAGATTTTTTGAAAATCTTACCACAATATCGACACTCAGGGTTAGTGTCTGCATTGATCAAAAAATGGAGAAAGTTTTCCACTGCCATTAGATTGTGATTTTGCACTTGGGGAGAAAACACGCCCTTACGTGTGTTACTTGATGTTTGCGCTCTAGTATGCGAACCTTTCCGGTCAACAAGGTCCGTGAGTTTATGACACAGTCTGTTGGCGAACTTTATGGCATGGTATTTGTGAACAGAGGTTTCACAAAAAACACATTTAACCTTGGCCTCGAATGTCACTAGGTGACGTTTTTCAAGTTCGGCGGTGCGATTAAGAGTTTCGAGTTGCTCTTGAAGTGAAGTGTCAAATTTCTCTGTACGCTTTTGACCCCTCGTCAAGGCTGCGGTTCCTTCTTTGACCTGGGCCAGGAATTGTTTCACTTTTTCAGCAGCAGCGCTTTCACTGTGATAAGGTCCAAAATTGTGTCTCTTTCCATCCACCGGGAGCACAACGCGGTACACGTCTTTGACCTTACGAACATATTGGTATTTGGAACCACCAGGCCGGGCCGATGTGGACAAAAGAAAACCATTCTCGTCATGGGTGCTGATCACGGCCGGCAATGCAGTTGCAGCCGACTTTGAGGATTTTGGGTCATCTTGTTGACGCTGCGCCACTGCAGGTCTGGGGTCAAACCACTGAAATCCATCAGGCATATCAAGTGGCTCAGCTACATTACGAGCTTTGACAATATGAATCATAGCAAGTTGCAATGGTTGCGCAAAAACACAAGGCTCCACAGGCCAATCCTTGGGCTGAAATTGAAGATTAGCATGAGAATCACGAATGTAATTTATCTGGGCATCCGATAAGGGATAGACCCCACATCTGCGAATACTAATGGGAAGTTCATGAATGCTAAGCAGCTGGTGCGGAGTGAGAAATTCGGCTCTAATCGACGCCCATCGTGGACAGCTCCAAAACAGGTGCTCAACATCTTCGATATCTGACCAACAAAATGGGCAGGTAGGACAGTCCACATGTTTGTTTTGATACAGATGCTTCTGAGTGGTGATGGCGTCAGAAAGGATACTGCGCAAAATTCCACGGTCATATTCAGCAAGCGATTTAGTTCAAAAGCTTGATAGTGGTCGGTTTATCATCACCGATGCGGACACTGGCAAATGCCTTGCGTTGCGAAGCTCTTTTCCATAAAAACTGATTGATGATAAAACGAAAAATATGCCCAAAATAAGCATCATCGCCGCTCAGCAAGTGAAGGATAATTACCCGTTCTTGATCAAACTGGAATTCAAACTCGAAAGGTGAAGTCCAACGTAAACTAAGGGTATTGACAGCGGCCTGCATGACAGCAAGTGGACCACTAAATTGACTGCGGGCATGCTGTGCTTGCCGCTTATCCAAAGACAGAAGCCAATTGTGTGTCCACAAAGCTCGGAAATGGTCATGCTTTCGAAGCTGACGTCTGGCGATTTTAAACGGCCAGAACAACTTTAATTGGACTGGATCGAAATTATGGCCCTTGAAGCATAATGACAACACAATGTCAACGCATTTCTTTTGACGCTTGCTCCAAATTGCTGAGAGCACCTGAGAACGCAAAGCACGCTCGACATGAATGTGACAAGCACCAAGCTCGAGGCCAAAGGTATACTTAGTAGCAGCTGCAGTGGCCAACAACATGGCACGCGCGTCCACACTGAGTGGGCAAAGGCTAATACGCTTAGCTGTTTCTAGGAACCTTTGGGCTCTCTGATTAGCCAACCAAACAGCCCTTTTTGCAGTGAAGCACATGTGGCCGCCAAGCAGTCTATCATTTCGTACCACCTGTAAGGAGTTGCCGTTCAGTGTCACGGTTTGGACAGCGAGGATATTTTGGGGGCTGTTTGCAAAAAGAACAGTTTTGTTGGAGTTAACCTCCGCAGCGATAGCCCGGTCAAAGTCGGCAGTCAGATCAATGCCAGCCTGCAAGCCGGAGAGTGATGCAGACCGCATGTTCTTATCATCTATAAAGGCTGAGATCCGGCATAACCCGGTAGTGTTGATTACCCTGGTCCAAGCGGCAATAAGCGCATTAATCCTGAGGATAGCCAAAGGGTCACCTTGCATGATTGAGTTCGTGTTTGGGATGGCTGGGCCCATAGAATTACCAAACTTAAATCTACGCACGATCTTACGGGAGAAAGCAAAAAGTGGCATGGAAATCCGGTCAGGCATGCCGAGGGCACATAAAAGACCATTCTCAATTGACCACGGGACGTAGTCAAAACATTTGGTATAATCATACAAGATTCCATAGAGGGGGTGCTTAGAATGTGCAGAATTTTCTACTTCCAGCATCAGTTCATAATAAGCGTCTATGGCTTCCCGGTGTTTGGCACCTCGTTTAAGTTCCGGGGGGAGCCATGCAAGGTGCCATGGCTGCAGGTCAGCCCATCTTATTTTGGCCCACAGTCGATAGATTAAGGATGCTAATGAAATGGGTCTCACATCTTTGGCAGTAGCACCAGACCCTTTTTTCAAGGCTGCCACCGGGATTTCTTGCAACTGTTCCGGCCAAGTACCTGTGGTTTCGACAGCATTCAGCAGTTGAGCTAAAGTCTGGATTGAAAAGCAAGAAAGCATCTGCAGTTCATGTACTCGCCAAGCATCTGCGCCGGGAGCGGATGGTTTCATTTGGTGTATCGTGGCACTGACCTGTTCTTCGGTGATATCCCGCACGACGAAAGGCCGTTGGGCTGAAAACTCAAATTCGGTGGGCAAGCAATGCGGAAACTTCTCTAGAAAATCACGGAAAGATGGCTCAGGCTCTTGCGCAAATCTATTAAAGATGGGAAACCATGCGTCACACATGTGTTGGTGAAGCTCTCGGTGCCTGACTGCATATTCATGAATGTCGGTCTGAAAAATGGGAACCATGTTGGGTTCAGCATCACGAAGCCAACGATATGTTGCTTTCTTGGTAGCTTGCCAATCTGCAATGAGCCTCTCCTTAAACGTTTGAATTCGATCAGTGGTGATTGTAACTTGGGCTTCCCGGATGTGAGTTTCCAGAAAACAAGACGCATCCAAGATGCATTGCTTGTGTGCAAAATCCGGCGCTGTTTCATTTGGCAACAGGCGTTGCCAGGAGATCTCACACTTTCGTTGAAGCCTGGATAACTGCGAAAAGCCCACGCTCTCATCTGGAATCTGAAAATCTTTTCGAAGCAATTGTTGCATACGTCGGTTTAATTTGAGCAAAGAAAGTAACCGAATCGTAGCTGCTCCGAGTTGCTCATTGGCTGGCGGCGCAGCGACATGCTTATTAATCAATGTGGGAAAAGCGCCTCGCCCATGGAAAGAGGCTCCCTCGACACTAGTAAGCTTCAGTAAAACATCTTCGGCGGTGGATGACCATGTAGTGAATAATGAGTTGATGCTATTCTGCAGGTCCGATGAATTTGGTAAGGAACGCAGCTGCTCATTCCATGTGTCTAACATGGGCTGCCACACTTCTTGGTCGATCACGACTTTGGATTCGGGAGTTGGTTCACACACAGGGAAGGGTTTAGGGGAGCGATACACAAATTTAACATCGTGATGAGGTGCAAAAGACAAGGAAATTTTGATCGGGCGATGGGCAGGCAACCCCACGCCGTCAAGAATCTCCAAATTATTGATGAGAGGCATCATGATATTGTTACACAATGCGAGGTCAATCCTTGTTCTGATGGAAGTATCCTGTCCTTTCTGATATGTCCATGCAGCATCCGAAAGCAATGCACCAAGGTCATGGTATGACCCATTGCTTATGAGCGAACCCAAAATTTTGGATTCCGCGGGATTTGTTTGAAAGTCACCCACCAATAAGATAGGAACGTCACCGAGAGATGCCGCATGCTCAAAAATTTGCTGTATCAGTAAATCATTCTTTTCAAAGGCGGTTTTGTTGCGAGGTCCGGCCCCGACAAACCCATAGATATTATAAAGGTACAGGCCACGTCTACCCATACCTAAAGGGACCCAGGTAACCGTGCATTTGCCAATGGTGAAAGGGTCGCCATTGGAGCTGATGTTTTTCATTGGCTGATGCAACTTGGCGATGGTGGCAAGGCCTCCACTACCTGCGTTCCACAAAGAAATAGCTCGTTGCGATCCGGAAAATTTATATTTGCTTGGGGGCCCAAGCAAAGCATGAAATTTGTCACGGGCCAGCGTCCGCTTCATGGAATTCTGGCCAGCAGCATTCAACGTGGTTTCTTGACAACAATATATATCAGCTGGGAGCTGCTTCAGAATTGTCCAATTTTTTCTGAGGGAGGTAACGTTGGAGGAGATGATGACAAACTTCTTGCCACTTTGGTTACCAGGATCTGGTTTGTCTGCAAGCTTAGGCACGGCTGGAACCATATGACGGAAGGCATGATTTGGGATAATAACATCAAAATGATCAGCACCATTGTAGGCGAGCTTGATAACTGGATTATTGGGAGAGCCAAAAAGTTGAACAGGATGCTCAGGCAAAAAGACTTCGATGTAGAGTTGCAAAACGATTGCAAGAGCATGGATGCAAATTTCATCACCATAGTGACCATCCTGTGACATGTCATTGGTGAATGTGCGCAAATCTTCAGGAAAACCAAAGCGATTGTATAACTCTGGAATTTGTTGAATTGCTTCAACACACTGGCGACGCAAAATGACGTGATCTGGGCATGCACGAAACTGGCAAACACCTCGGTTGATAGCACGAAAAAGGCAATTGCCATCTCCAGGGGATGGTTTGGATGTCATAATGCTCAGGTAATTGTGCACGAATGAGCTGCCTGTACTTTTTGCGTTGTTGCACAATCTTAGCGTTGGAGTACAGCGAAGCTTTCAGGGCAGCTTCTAACTCGTCGTCTTCATTTGATAAGCCTGAGCTGTTGTCTGGACCCAGTGGCTTTTTTCGTCCTCCGCCAGACAAGGTGGAGCGGGGGATAGCATCAAGAGCCTGTGCAATGTTGGATAAATCATGCGCAATGGCTTTTTGGTCATGTGTTATTCCAGCAGGTTGGACTTTTGGACACGCAACCTTGCAACAATGGCTGCACTGTGGTGGTCATAGAGTGGAGCTGCTTGGCAGGTCACTTGCTGCCTTTGCCCTTCTGTGACTTATTGCTGTCACCATCGGCTAAAGCACGCAAAGGTGTGTTTGGCAGCTCTGGTTCTCTTTTTCTCCGAGTGGTTGGTGGGGCTGCTGCGCTGGAACTCGCACCCAAACTTCGCAACGCCATCATAATTTCTTGATGCTGAGTGGACATGTTGGATTCGATTGTATCAAGATGGCCATCTTGAGCATTGATACGCCGATTCAAGCGCTCAACTTCCTTTTGCAACGCCTCAACCTGGCTAGGCTCTGCCATGGGCGCTGAAGGCGCGGAGGGAGGAGGGACATGACTCTTCCGTTTACCCTTTCCTTTGCTCTGCTTTTGCTCATTCCACTGTTTCCATGGATCGGACTCAGTGGCGGTTGATTGCTCCTGCAAGATCTTTTGTCTCCTAAGCTGCTTGGCCTGCTCATTTCTCAAAGCCTGTTCGCTGACCTTTTGCTGAAAACTTTCATTTGCTGTTGGCTCGGCACACAACGTGATTTTGAAGCCGCCAGGCAAAATCAAACGATCGTGGCTAGGCTCAACATCTGCTTTGAAAAACCAAGTCCTGGTGGATCCCTGCACTGCTGACTTGAACGGAATGACATTCCAAGCTTTCCAATCACTGGCTTCAGCTGGTGAAGCGAGACATTTAACGATAGTCTGGGCCGACATTTGTGGGGGAAAACCTCGGCCCACACACCGCAACATGCCGGCAACATTCAGATTACTCTGTGTGTACTGCACCGTGGGATGCTGAAGAGCCTGGCGGGCAGCGGCAATGAATTGCTTTGCAACGCGAATGCCCAAACTTTGTTGATTGGCGACATATCCTTCCACTCCTTTCAAAGTGTTTGTCACTGTGATTAATTCAGCAAGTGTGGTGATCTTGGTGGACCAAACTATGAAAACATCGGTTTCCTTTTCGGGAGGACAGGCAGGGGAAACAAAAGGCCGAAAAAAGAACATAGCATCCTTTGAGTCAATGAGTTTCTTCGCATTCTGCTTTGTCACACGTACGAAGCATGTCATCAGGCGTTTATCTGTGTTCACACTGAGCCCCCACAGTTCCAAAGTGGGGAGTTTGGTGATCTGCTTGACTTTGTCAATGACTGCGATTCTGACTTCCTTATAGCTTGACCGTGAAATCATATCCCAAGCTTCAACATTATACTTTCCAAAACAAGAAACACACACTGTCTTGCAGTCGTCCTCTTTTATGGCAACCTGCGGCTTGAGTTCAGCTGAGCTCACGTTTTGAAGGCCAAGGTTTATGCACACACATGTGCGTGGAAAGATTTTTTTGGTGTATGGATCCATACAAGTCAGAGTGGTCGAAAAGCACTTGCCGATGAGATTCACAGAAGCGGAGTTCAGCTGATTTCTCAAATCTTGCCCCAGGACCCCGGGTACGATAAGGAGCAAGTAACTGCCACCAGCAACATGCAACTTGGGGTCCAGGAATACCTGGTTGCACATTGCATAGCCTTCTGCACCATTGCACACCTCATCAGCCCGAATGGCTCGGGCGCTAGCATCCCCAGGAAAAACCAACTCATCTGGTGAATTCAACTGAATGCCTTGTTTTTCAGCAGTGGATTCCCAAGTGGTTCGGCCTTGGGCTGCATTTCCATTCATTGCGTGAAGGAGGCGGTTTCTGCATTTGTTTGACAGGAACCAAGGGCTTTGCATTGTAACCTCTGGTCGGGGGGCAACCGCTAAACACGCTCGTAAGCATATGAGAGCACATGGAGAGCAAAGACACAACCTGACAATAATCCTTGAGTAACCGTTGGCAAAGACAGCTTTTTTGCGGAATGGCTTGATACGACGAGGGCCAACAAACCTGCACGCCGAAACACGGTGCTTCCCTTTTCTCAAACGCCACAGCGCGATCATACACTGCAAGCTGAAAACACAACAGCACAAATTGACCAGGAAGAGAACATTGACGGTCTTTGCACAGACGCAAAGTTCACAACTGATGACGGCCAGGAGGACGCTTAGCAGCAAGAAAAACTGATTTGTTCCATTTCCATGCATTGAGTGCATCACTCGATTGAACTCCTTTTTCCCAAGATGCCATGGGATGCCACTGAACTGGAAACAGCAACGCTCATGTGTTTGAAACCGTTTAGTGTTGAAAATCTCTGTTTTACTCTTGCAGGCATCGTCAGTGACAACAGGCTCCTCCAACGCGAAGGTGATGCCAGCCAGGGGGTGAAGGTACGCCCTGGGAGCCCGGGGAGAGGCGGTGTAGTTGGCCCAGTCACCCCAAGCGCTTCCAGTCAGCCCATCCTGAAAGAACATGCCGATGATAGCCATCATCGCAAGGCGGCCATTCGCCGTAGTAGTAGTCTCTTCCACCTGCAAGGCAGGAGGTATCACGCACCCGAGCACGGGGTCCGTGACGCAGTCAAGAAAACATGGGCAAGGTGCCCATTGGCAAAAGGCTTTAGCAAAGCCATGTGAGTGTAATGGCGGCAGGCCAATTCTAGAAATTGAATCTGAGGAATGATTCCGCTTTGTTACTACTATACTGATGTAAAGATCTTGAGAACACTGGGCAGCGCACCCAGTATCATGGAGGACTAGCAAAGGGGACGTATGGCTTTTGAGAAACGCGCAAACCGGCGCCAGGCTTCACTATCAGATTTATGACAAATCGAGCAGTGCACAGGATCATTTGCTGAAGCGGGAACTACTATCAGGTGATGATTGATTCGGCGATTGTTGTGGTCAATCACCAACTTCTTACGTTTTTCGAGTAAAACACTATGTCGAGGAAAATGTACTTGCGCGGCAACATCATGGGCTCCACCACATTTATCCTTTAAGAATTTACTGAGATTCTTGTTTTGTCGGGCACAGGCAGTACAAGAAAACACCTGGTTAGTTCTAACAAGAGAAATTTGATGTAGATTATTCTCCTGGGAAGTACGATTATGTACCAAGATTTTTTCTAAAAGTTGGCGATGACGCCAATCCACCGCAGTGGCCAAATGTTGAGTTTCTTCGTCATTCCATTGTACACCTGAAATTGTCTGCTTATGGGCTTTCACGTTGCGTCTGGCTGAAGCAGGAGGTACTTCAGGCGGAGGTTTCTGTTTACCTATAAGCCTTTTTTTGGTCGAAGGATTCCACAAAGGGGTTGGATAAGGGGGCCACACGAGAGCAAATTTAAAGTTGCGCCCCAACCGTTCCGTATGCTGCATAATAGTCAAGAAAAGACATGAGTGCACAAACTGTGGGCACATGAGCTTTGGCCGTTGAGCAAGCCCGATGGTTCGACCGAGCCCCAGGGACGTAAGGATGGAAGCATGCGTCAACGAACAGCCAGGGAAAAGGATGCTCTTGCAAATCACAGCCATGCGCTTACTTGCTTGTGCAAAGAACAAAGCTAGCTGATGAGCCGGAGATGATTCTTGGTGAACCCCAGGTTTACAGATGCTACAGTGAGTAGCTGCATTAAAGTCAAGAGCAAGTTCCAACCACGTTACTGAGGGGCCGTCTTCAGTGGAAGTGGCCCATTTGAGATGGCTCCAGTACCAAACTAATGGCGCAAACATTTGTACGCCAAAGGACCATTCAGATCCTTGACGGTAAACTCGCCAGTTCTGAGGTATGTTGCCGCGGAAACAGCTGTTGTGGAAAATATCTTGATGGTCATGATGCCAAGGATAATTGGGAAAAAGGGTAATTTTTTCATCTAGATCACAGTGTGGCGAATCAGGCTCGCCAGGTAAATGATTTTCGGTGTTTAGCGTGATTTTCCGCTTTTTAGGTTTGAGTGAGTCACGCATTTCGAGTATTTGGATCATGGTTTGCTGAAGCTCCATCATGAACTTGGTTGGGCAAGGAGAGCCAGGCCAATCTTGAATAGCATCAAGAGGTAAGAGACCACACATTTTAGCGCACGGTGGCAATTGGTCGAATAATTCATGGTACTTAGACAAGAAAGGATCACGGATTGCGTTCCACCTAGAACATTGCCAAAACAAGTGGTGTTGATATTCCACCTGGCCACTATTGCACCACGGACACTCCGGTGTGTCTGCGCAATTTGCTTTAAAAAGCCGTTCTTGAGTATGTACAGCCCCAGTTAAAATATTACGGAGGTGGCTCTGTTGAAACAAGGAGAGTGGAAGCTGTTTCTTTTTACCTTTGTACTGTAGTAGTGCCACATTATGTTCGTAGGCCAGGAGAGGACCTCCTGCCATGTCTGCCCTATTATTAAAAGCCACATTAGTGCGGAGCACAAAAGATCTAAAACAATCCCGTAGTTTATGTTTCATAGCTTCAGGGTGGTCAGTTTCAAGATTTATGCAGCCGCCTTCTGAGGTTTGGAACTGAAAGGTGTCTATCCACCTTGCACCGAGTGTTATGAGAGCTTGGTTAAGCACTGCGAAAGGGCCATAGCCAGTGCCCGACCCTTCGTGTTCACGCAGCTGCGCAAAGAGCGCCCTGACATCACTGCGTCTGCGGAGTAGCCTGGCCAGCAAGGTGAACATGTGGTAAAAACTTGCACACTGGGGGTGCAACATATGAACTGGGATTATGTGTGTTGCAGTCACCGCCCAACACCTACACCAAGACTTTCCTTTCCAGAGAAGCTGGACGATTGCTCTGCGCAGGTTTTCACAAAGGTATTTGGTAAGAGGGACGGTCTCCGTTCCAAACGTGGCTGATTTCAAAATAGCACCAGCCATTTTGACACGATGTGCAAATCTCACAGGCGCATAACGGATTTTTCGAAGTTTTTCAATGGTATCAACTGTTTTTTGATCACGGTGAGTTTTCTTAGGTACCCCCATGCTTGTAACAACACTGCCCAAAAATACAAATGAAGTACTATGGTCGAGTTGCTGATCAGAAGGTAACACTTGGAGTGCTTGGCTAATGCTATCCCGAAGTATACTAGAGTTTGCAAAAAAGAACGATTTATTGCTGTTGGTTTTGAGACCAGCAAGGTGGTCAAACTGAAGCGACCGTTTCCACGCAGTTACCAGCGAAACAACAACTAGTTCAGCATCCGGATTGCAATTATAAAAATGAGAATCATCTAGAAATGAACCAGTGGATATGGGCATGTCTTGCAGCGGATCACTCTGCATGTACTTTGTCCATAAATTCATGAATGCCAGGGCCACTTGCAGAGACCAGCTGTCTCCTTGTGGGAAGCCATTTCCTTTACTGAAAAATGGACTTGCGGCACGACGGAGTTTATAAGAACACTTGAGGTTCTGGTAGAGACGCTGAGTTGCCTGTACTGTGCCCTTAGGAGCTCCCAGTAGCTCCATCAAAAAGAAACCAAGCGGAAATTCCAAAGAATCAAAAAATTTTGCTCTGTCCATACTTACACCAGCTGTGTGGTTGCCACTTTCTGACTCGTACTCTAATTTTAAGGCAAGCAAATACGAGCAATCATGGATTTCATGTTTAGGCCGGGAGCCACTCATGCACGGTGAGAGCCAACTTCCCCTCCATTCTTGCATGTCTGTATAACGACAACCTGAAAACGCAGTGTACAAAGGACTCAAGTTTGTGATTGGTCTTGTACCCAACCCATTTGCTGCCAGAACTGTGGCTGCGGGGTTCTGGTCCTGAGTGTTTACAGCACCTTTTGGGATGGTGCTGATTGTTGCTAAACAGCACGTTTCAGGCCAAGGCGCACCCTGTTCAATGGCTCCAAAACAAGAGGCAACTAGTTCGTACCAGGACTTGGGCAAAAACCGGAGCTCTGGAATTCGCCATCCGTCTAGCGCTACTGCACGATTCTGCTTCATGGACATGATTTTCTTTTTAAGTTGGGCACCGGTAACCGGTTTTAGTTCACATGGTTGTGGCATCAAAAGTGAACGAGCAATATATTGGAAGACTTCCATATTGACATGAGAATCTTTGTTGAAAATTTTTTGCCAAGCTGCAGAAACAGCATCCAACATGTCGTTTAAGGAAGTGACAATTTCATTGTTTTCGTTTTTCACTGCAGATAAACAAGGGATAGGTTTGCTGTTGACCCAAGCAAATGCATTTGCACCATGTTTGTGGATGTCGAAACTGTCACGGAGTTTTTTCCGCCACTGCCGTAACCGAAGAGTCTTGACAGCATCTTGTTTTTCCTGGATTTTTGCTTCAATTACATTAATGAATGTGTCGCATGGGACGGTATGCCATGTGTGGGGGAAAACCAGCTTCAAGGAGGAGCAACTAAAACAAAGTTTTTTGAAGAGAGCAGAGGCTTCCGCTTCTGCGGCAGGAGAAAGGTTTTTATTACGAAAAAACACTTGTTTGATTTGCAACTCTCTTAGTTGACGAAGGAGCTTGTGCAACTTTGTTAGTGCACGGCATTGTGTCTGACCAGGGTTATTCTTACATGCGGCGGCGGCAATCACGTGTTGTTGCTTAAACTTTGGTTTGAGGGATCGTCCACCCTCTCCTGGATTTGAACTGAAGTCACGAAGGACACCTTCGCCGATTTTTGCCAAACATGACCAGGCTTGGTCCATATTTGCTGCTTTGAGAGCGTCGTTAAGACACTCAACATGTTTTTCCTTGTGTTTGGCAAAAGATGCTTCAACTGAAGATGGCAACACATTTAATTTTCGGTTTTTGCAACTCAAGTCAAGGAAAGGCTTTGGTGGCGCATGTACTCTGATGATTTCCAATGCTGGGTTTATAGCAGTTTCGAATTGAAGGCCTAAGTGGCCTCGCACTGACAAATCTCTTCTGAGCTGAAAAGATCTACATAGGGCGAATGCGACAGGATTCATCAAAACGAAGTCCGGTCGCGTAATTCCTGGGCCAGAACTGGTCTTATCCCACTGGGTACTTGAGGAAAACGTTGGTTCAGGCGCATTATTGTTCATGGCACTTCGTACATCAATCCAACGACCGGTTGATAAACTTTGCGCCAAAACAAGACTAGATGAAATTGAAGTGTTTGCATCAAGGCATAAAATAACTGGCTGTTGTCCAAAAGCAGTGCAATGTTCAAATAGCTGGCTTAGCAACCTTTCATTCTGAGTATGTTTTGCATCATTTCTGCGATTGGCAATGCCGTAGAAGGAACATATGTGCAGAAATCTGCGCGAGAGTGCTCCTTTACTTGCTAACGGTATAGCAGCAGTACACCAACGTGTGCTTTCGGACAAGGCTCGAGCTGCAAAGGAGTCGGTACCAGTTTGCAGAAGAGACAAATTCTTTTTGGACAAAATTGCAACGCCACCGGCACTGGACTTTCCACTAGCCTTGCGGGCAGGCTGAGAAAATTTATTGCGAGTGGCTCCAGGTGGCCTGCCCCAAACAGCGTGCCAAGGTGTGTCTTGATTGGCAAGCAATTTGTCCTGTTGCTGCGTGCCTAATTCAGAAAGTCGTGTCTCCTGTACTGCAATAACATCAGCACCACAGTTAAGCAACCCATGCGAGTGAGGTTCCCAAGATGCAGTATTGATAGAGAGGATTACAATTGTATCTTTGTCTGGTGGATCGACAGAGTTGGTATCCTTACAGGATTTTGCATCAATTAAGACTTGGGAAGAGGCTTCGGCCTTACTTACAACTGGGTCGTTCCCAATGTTTTGGGACATAGAGAGACGAACGTTTCTGTGCAAGATAACATCGTAATGGCCGATACCATTGTAAGCCAACCGAATAACCGGCGAACCACTTAAACCAAAATTAAGAATACCATGCGTAGGTGTGTGAACGTGAATCTGCACATGGTACAGAGAAGTCAAGGCTGTCACACAAAGTTCATCGCAGTATGTGTCCTGCAACAACATATTGTTGCAATAGTTGCATTCATCTTCATATGAATGAAATCTGGCACGAAGATGCGGAGAAGTTCGGATGTGCTGTACACAAGCGGCACGGATTTCACTGTGTTGCAGTGACCGAGAAGTTTGTTCTTGGTAGGAACGACCGAAGGCACGAAAGAGACACGCGCCGTCACCAAGCACATTTTGAATGTACAATGAAGGGTCAAGTTGAGATAGCAAATCCTGTCTGGCTTGATGCCTGGCTTCTTGAGCTTTAGAATGTAATGCCAAGGACTCAGAGATAGCTTTATGCAGCTCAGCATCCTCATTGTCAAAAACACAAGAGCTATTGGGAGGAGCACCCCCTTTCAACCTCAGGTGACTATTCGAGTCCAACCGATTTGCTTTGACAGAAAGAAGGTGTAAATCCCGGCGGTTTTGCTTAGCACAAGCGCTTATTAATCAAATTGCTGTTTCGCCACTTCGTAGTTTTTGTTCACAATGTGACAACCGGAGCTCACACACGGGAGACTTTGCTGTCTTTGGCATCAGCAATGGCTTTCAATGGCGTATTTTGGATATCCGGTTGTCGTTTGCGTGCAGAAGATCGGTCTGGACGGCCAGACTGGCTGCTACCTGCCGCTCCCAGAGCAGTCAATGCCTGCATGACCTCATTGTGCTGGAGGCTCATCTGATTCTGAAATTGATCGAGTTGAATTTCCTGTGTGTTGACTCTTTGTGTCAGCGCTGACAAGTCTTCTCTGATTTGCTGAAGTTCATTGGAACTGCTGGCTGCTGTTTCCTGGCGAGTCTGCAAAGGTTCCGGTTTGCTCTTACCTTTTCCTTTGCCCTTTCTTTGCTCTTGCTTGTCTCTGTAGGCTTGCCAATGATCGGGAATATCATAATCAGGCATGGGGCTGTGATATGTTTTGGAGAGAACTTGTTCACGACGTATGGCTTTGGCTCTCGCAGCCCTTTCCTCATTTTGCTGCTTGCGCTGAGCCGAGAGCTCTTGCTTATTCAGCATTTTGCGAATGACCAGCTTGAACTCGCCTTTACCTGTAATGAGCCGTTCAAGTGACGGTTCTTGGTCGGCCTTCACGATCCATACACTCATGTTGTACCTTTGGATATGCTTCAGAGGGATTACATCCCATGATTTCCACTTGCTGCCATCAGTTGTGCTATGTAACATGGCAACTACCGTGGCTGCTGAAATTCCAGGTGGGAAACCGCTGATTTCGTATGTGGAAGTGCCAAACACATTCTGGTTGGTTTCACAAATGCGAGGATTGGGTTTCTGAAGTACAGATCTAGCATGTCGAACACTTGTTTTGTTGATTCTGACACCAAGAGAATGACCATTACTGCCATTACTGACAAATCCATGCGCTCCATCCAATGTATTGGCAACAAGGGCCAACGCTGGGAGAGTTTCGAATTTCGTCCACATGATAACTATCCCCCCATCTTCAGGCTGTGGCTTCAAATTCTGTGAAATAAAGGGCCGAAAAAAGATCAAATTGTCTTTGCAGTTGTACAATTTTTTTGCTTGGCTATCTGCAACTCGAAGACACCCCCGAAAGGCTGGAGGGTCTGCTGTCACCACGACATTCCATGTTTCCAAGTTGGAGACCTCGATACCAAGTATTCCAGCAATCCTTTTCCTGAGCATGTCTCTGGAGTCTGACAACGTAGGTCTGATTGTACTGTGCCATTCATCTGGGCTCTGCCGTTGATATCCATGAAACCAAACTGAGAGCGAACTGTCATCCTGTACAGCTACTGTGTCATCCAATTGGGCAAACTTCACTGGTGTAGTCCCCAAGTTGATAAGAACAACCTGCTTGACAAAGGTTCTGTTGGTAGCGGGGTCGCTCAAAGTCAATCTGCCTTGCACACAATTCGGGAGAAGTCCTGGTCTCGCTGATTGCAACATATTCTTCAAATCTCCGATGGTTCCGGGTACAATGAGACATAAGTAAGATCCACCAATGGCATCAAGTTTTGCTTTGAGGAAAGTACAGTTACAAAGTGAGATACCAGTTGCTCCGGTGCAGACCTGATCTGCGCGCAATTGAATCGCAACCGCGTTTGGAGGCAATTCTAACTCATCGATGTTTGCGACACTGAGGCCGGGAGCATGTGCAGAGGACTCCCATTTAGTGCGGCCCTGCGCACTTCCCACAGTAGCAGTGTTCCCATTGAGTGAGTGCATATAGCGGTTTCTCGCCCTTCTACTGACAGTCCATGTGCGGCTGGGAACAAATATATGTGACTGTGCAAAAATAACAGCTCTTTGTCGCATGCATGGGTTGGTTTGCTGGTTTGCTGAGGCAAAGGCAAAAACAACGAAGAGGTCATCAAAACGCAAAGCAACACTTTGGTCATTTTGCATCTTTTGAATGTGATGCGGCGACGCTTCACTCGTCTTTGTCTTCCTACTGTCCGGCAAGTAAGAAGCTGAGCTCTGCGCAAACCCTTCACGAGGCTAAGCCATGCAAGGCTTACATTGATACATGTCCAAAAAAGAAATGGAAACGCGCAACTCCAAGCTCCCAAAGTGAAACTCATCATGGCCAAGAGGCTCTTAGGAAAACAGCGAACTCTGGACAGTCGCAAAAGTAAAGCAACCATGGCGCCAAAGAAGAAATCATTGAAAGTTGGAGTGAACGACTCCCCATATGTCACACAGCTCATGTAGCCCGGGCCCATAACAAAGGCCAAGCACAGCTCAATCATAAGTAAGAGGCAAAAACCAGAATTGCCGTTCATGGAGTGCATCATCTTGTTGAAGAACTTGTGGCTGATAGACCGTTTGTACTGACTTTTGGCTGGAGAAATTTCTTTCAGGTCATTTCCCGCTACCTCCAGGTAGCCCCTCTCCAGATGGGCAAGGCGGCCATTCGCCAACTCTGCACTTAATTTCTTGGTCTTCTCCGCAGGATCAGATGCTGTCAACACCTTGAGTCCAAAGTCTCCTGCTGCAGCTGGGGTTCCAGGAGACTGATCCTGAGAAACCTCGCAGAAAGCCATGTATGTCAAGATCTGTCCCCCTCCTGCGGCGGGCACTTTGGAAATTGCTGCCAAACCATTTGACACGTCGGCGAATTTCAAGCCGGCTGACGGCGAGAGATAACCAGGGAGTTTGGTTGGTTGGTTGTCAGGCGTTTGGGTTGGCCGCCTGGCCAGTAAAAACTCTGTCCGAGACCCAAGTTAGAAATAAAACTAAGCGGCCCGCCTTCTGCTCTGCAACAAAAGTCCAAAAATGGTCTTCGTCCAACGGCTTCAGCAGCCATCGAGATGCGAGAGTGAAACTATCCAACATGAAAATGTATAGTAACCACCTGGAACTACATTTGGTGCCCTTCCGTAAGTTGGTGGCTATTCGTTCCTCTATCCAAACATTAATGGTATTTGACAACAGGTGAGGGAAATGGAAATATCAAAAGTACTAATGCTTGGCATGTGTCTTGTTGTGTTTGGCCGATCATGGCCTTAGATGCCCAAAGGGCTTGAGTGAAACTCAGGTGAGACAGCAAGCGGTTGTACTCTAGTTTTTGCCGCCTTTGCGGCCACGACCCTTCCCCTTGGGTCCTTTTCCTTTGTCCTCTTTGCCCTTTCCTTTTCCTTTTCGACGTTCCATCTCAGTTTGGGTACGGTTGACAAACAGGTTTGTCACTGCGTCTCTTCCTTGCTCTCTGTTGTCTTTTTGCACTTGTGCTAGAGTTGCCCCTACTTGTCCTTGCAAGCATTCCTGTATCTGTAGTGCCGAGTTTCCAAAGTGCAGCTGTAGCACGAAGTGCCCTGGTTTCCTAGTCCAGTTTCTGGTACCTTCATCTCTGGTGGAACGTGCCTTATTGGGTGTGACGAACTTGACTGCTTGGGTCAGGGCCTCACTTAGTTTCCACCATTTGCGGACCAAGCCTACCTCTACAGCCATTGTCGCGGCTGTCAGCTGTTGCCATTCCTCTGGTGTGGTGTCAGGCAGCGGGGACGGAAGTTTCATCAGCTGGGCCAACTCCTTTAGCACGGCTTCTGCCGCATCCTTGCTCAGGGTTTTGAAGTTGCGGGTCTCTGTCGCTGTCTTGTACAGTTCTTCTAGTTTTGCACTGTTTTCCACTACCAGCAACGTGCACTTGTCCAGTGCATCCATCCGACGTCTTAGTCCAGCCTGTTCCTGTGCTGTTTTCTCTGCTAGTTCCCTGACCTTCTGTACCTCCTCTTCCAGAGCCTCAATTTTCCGCTTGTTGTCATTTCTCCTACCTTCAGCCATTTCGCTATGGCGGCGCAGTAGCTGTAAGCCTGAATTGCTACGCTGATGTATGTTGTGTTACTAGCGGTTAGAGCAAACCTACTCTCCAACTTCTGAGACAGTACATGACCTCTCAGGTCGGTGCATGACCGACAAGTTGGCCTTCCAGTGGTACGTGACTCACTGGTTGGATTTGGGGGGTTGGAATTTTTAGCGATTCTCGTGATTTCTGCGGGCCACTACCGAGCTAAACAGTTTGTTACAACATCTGCACGTTCTGTTCGCCAAACCGGGTCCTAGACATCCCTCCTCATGTCGCGCTAGGTTAGGTGCCACAATTAGTTCCTGGCATTTACTACATGGGAGCCTAGGGTGCGATCTGGGCGCTCGCTTAGGACGGGGGTTAACCGGGCAGTCATGTTGGCGTCGCAGCTTTTCATGGCGCCAGATTTGTCCACAAGCCTCACATTTGTATGTTGTAAGGGTGGTCTTATCCGGATCTGCTACCGAATGTTCTGCATCATAGTGGGCGCGAAGGGCGGGGACCTTGGCAAACTGTTGGTCACATACTGCGCAGTGGTATTGTCCAGTAGTAGCATTTCGTTGATTGTACCTATGTCGCTGTTGTCTGGTATGCTGAAACTGGGGGGGAGGGAGCTGAGGTCGTCCGGAGGCAAGTGTCCAGCGGTTCAGGATCACGGTTCTATGACTATCTGGAGCGGTAATTGGGAATGTTGCCAATACTGCTGTTTGCCAGGCTTGTCTATCTTGTGCGACCCGGAACCAGTCCATCTCAGATTGCTGAATTTGCGCTAGGAGTTGTTTTAACCACGTGCCCTGTTTAAACGGGGAGCTTGGACGAATACCGTGATCCCGCCAAAAACCAAAGAGGGCCTGTTTGGGTAACCGAGACTTGTGCATTCGGGCTACATGGCCAAGCCAGAAGAGGCATTGGCGCGCCATGGTAGTTGCAAAAGGTTCCCATTGTACCAATTCCCTAATCATATCGGAATTTACATGGTGTTGGCGTTTCCAACTGTGTCGGATGAGTAAACATCTTTGTGCTGCCCAGTTTATCACCCTTTCCATCTGTTTGATTTGACCAGGACTCCATGAGCGTGATTTTCCGAAACAGGTTAAGGTTGGCATGATAACTGCTTTCATGGTTTTGACACGAAGGGAGTGTGGGAACTGCCTGTGTGACTGTCGACGCGTACCAAAAAACCAAGCCCTAGCTGTAGCTCCTATCTTAAGGAATGCTTTTGCTTTCTTCGCTTGTGTGTCCGAGTGGTGACCTCCAGATTCATCTAATATACCACCTACATGTCTAACTGAAGCCGCTTCCCCTTTATAGCGAACATCATATTGAGTGCGGGCTGGAAACTGTAGTCGGAGACCTTCTGTTTTCCCTGGATGAACCTTCTCCCTCCAATCGACCATTGTTTGTTCAAGCAATGGCTCAGCTAGTGCCATTTCTTCTGATTCCCCCAAAAGACACGTGTCATCCGCAAAACCAATATCCCCGATACAAACTTCTTCGCTATTCCTAGTTAGATGAGTACGACTATGGCTGTCATGGTCACATCTTCCGGTAATTTTACTAGTCCATGGGATACCTGGTGTCAATCCTTTTTCCTGAGCCTGACGCTGTCTACGCAACCTGTAATCTTCTAAGACCCCATGATGGAACACGTTGAATAGTGGCGGACTGCTCGGACATCCCTCGCGTAAACCTTTATCGACTGCATAAGGAGACGATGTTCCTTTGTGGATGCGAACCTGATACACTGTGTGTTCATGTAACCCCTTGCAAATGCGTATGAATCCTTCAGGAGCCCCTTTTACTGACATCAACCTCCATAAGCTATCTCTACTGACCCTTGGATACGCTTTCTCTATATCGAATAGCCGAATTAACAATACCTCAGGGTGAGCATGCGTAGCCGTAGCTTCTTCCACAATCCTCCTGGTCACCTGTAAGACATCATCCACGCTTCGATTTTTGCGGAAACCTGACTGATTTTCTGCTAACCATGCTTCGCTCCACTTTTGTACACGCTGTGCTACGACCCGTGCTAACAACTTAGAACCTACACTCAGCAAGGTGATTCCACGGTATTGGTTCTTGTCGTTTCTACTACCTTTATTCTTAAACAATGGAATGACTATGCCCTGAGACCAACTTTCAGGCCACCCCATTGCCTCTTGGCCTGGAATGGCTCCAGTTGCCCTGTTCCACATGATTTTGACTAGACCCTGAATCTGTTCCTGCAGCTGACTACCCCCATATTTATAGAACTCTGCCATAAAACCATCCGTTCCTGCCGCTTTACCATTTCGCATTTGTTTCGCGCAGATATGGATCTCCTCTGAGGTTGGTTCATCGGCCAGCCAATCAGCTGAAGGTTCACTTTTGACATTTTCCCAAACCGATTCTTCCACCGTTTCGCGTCCCTCTTGCAATTTTTGAAAATGTAGTTTCCAAGCTTCGCGTTCCCTACTTGGGTCTGGCGGCGCATTTGGGGCTGCTATCGTTTTCATCAGCGAGTGTCTAATGCCCAGCTGTTTATGTATCTGATATACCCTGCGGGTGTTGCCTACGTTTTCCGCTGTACGCAGTTCATCAGTGAGACTATCTATCCAACTCCATTTCCACCGGAGCCTTGTGAGTTTACGGCGTTTAGCCACGCGTCTGCTTTCAGTGACCGACCTTTGGTATGCCCGCTCCCGTTCTTCGCACCTAGGGATAGGATCATTACGGAAACTACGGACCTTAGCAAGCGCCTCACTTACTTCCCTGTCCAGCTTACGATTGGCTTCCTCATGTCCCTGTAGATGTGGACGTTTGCGGTGTGGTGGTACGGTACCGAGGACCTCCTTACTAGTAATGTGACATATTTCTACGATAGTCTCCCAATCCAACTGTGCGATTCCCCCTCCCCTGGAAGTAATTTCCTGGTTGATCCGACTTTGCCAGTTACGTTGCAACTGTTTGCTTTCCTCCCCTGAAAGGCCTAATTTGGCTACATTTGGTTTTTCCCATTCGTGGTCCTCCGTTCGTGGTTCAGGTTTCCATTTACGAAAGTAGTGCAACTGAGATTCAACAGGTATGTGATCTGTGTAATCGTCCCAATAGTCTGAATGATCCATTCGGTTACTGTGTCTATATCCTTGCCCTAGCGGCTCCCCCGCATTTCCCCTGCGACCCTGATGTACCGTCCGGACATGATCTACATACTTAACCTGGGAACTGGGTACCAAAACATGATCTAGGATATGGCCGGTGCCATTTGCCGGGTGCCACCAGGTGTACTTCTTGTTTAGGGGTTGTTGGAACCTACTGTCCATGACTGTCAAGTTTTCCTGTGCGCACCAGTCCGCGAACATTTGTCCTGTCCTACTAGTGTGGTTACCCAACATTGTCCCGAAAACCTGTGGATAATTGACCGCCTGTGCATTTCCTACTTCTGCGTTAAAATCCCCGCCAATGACCATCAGATCGCCAGCCGGGACCTTCTGTTTGAGTTGCGTTACGTTACGGTAGAACTCCATTCTGTTTTCTACAGAGTCCGATGAAGTTGGAGCATACGCTACTATGATACCTAGTCCTTTCCTGTAACCTTCTCTAGGCAAGTGCACTAAAAGGGCTCGCCCTCTGTCAGGAGAACTCACCTGTTGAACCTTGCCGCCTTGGATCCAGGTTTGGGTTGCCCAGTTATCCATTGCAACAGCTACCTTGCCAGCAACTAGGATACTCCAGGTTATTCCATCCACTTTGACTTGTTTGGGTGTAGACTCTGGAAAAGCTACGTCTGTCAACAACACAACGTTCCATTGTCGTTGCTGTGCGAGTTTGAAAATACTACAAGTTTTGGTCCATGGGTCATAAGGCACATTGGGTGCACCCCATCTACGAACATTCCATACCCCCACCTTCCACAAGGTACGTTGTTTGTATTTTCTGTGTCCGGGTCTTTGTGCTTTCCTTTGTTGCTTTAAAATAGCTAGGCTTCGTGTACGCTTTCGACGGGCCAAAGTTTTCCTTTTCAACCTTTTTGCTCGCTTGCAAACCAACATGGTGAACCACCGCAGTGAAATTGCTGTAAGCCGATACGTATGAGTTATATGAAGCAGAGTAGAGACTCGGGGAGTACGGACCACATGTGTCCGATAACCGAAGAGTAGACAGAACCTCAAGGATTGTTTTTCCCGGCAGCCCACCCAGTACTGCCCGGAGCGATAGGCTGGAAGAGCATAGGCGGTAACCAACTAGACAAGTCCAGTGATTACCAACACCTACCCTCAACATCCAAGACCTGTTCACCAACCTCATGACACAGAACCTTTACAGCCTACCGCGAGTTGTCTGGCTCCCCGTCACCCTCATTACGAACCTACGCAACCTTTTACGCACAACTGTCGGCGACGCTTAACAAGCATGGGGTTGGTTGAGCGTTCTTCATCCGTAACCATTTTTTTGACATGTGCATACAAGCTGCAAAAGCAAAACAGGTGGTGTGACATCACAAGTTCAGTTGACAAGCATGCAGCACAAGCACCAAACAAAACATGCACAAGTCGACAGCTTGCTCGTTTTTTCCTTTCACAAATTGACATCGTGACTCAAGTTCTCTAAAATGCCAAGGCCCATCCGTTCTCCCGCCACGTGGAGGCGTGCCAGCTCCCCGGAGAACAACCAGGGAATTTGCCCGTGATCTCCGGAGTGATATATCCCATTGTTGCAAGCATGGATATGCGACCGTGCTTCTTCTGTCTTCCATCTCAGGGATGGGACTTAACACCCGAGCACGGGGCATTAAGCCAGGTGTTGATCCAGTCTGTGTGGATCTCATGTTAAATAGCTAGAATTGGCACATAAGTATTAATGCTGAAAGCAATTCACTCACATCGGTTGGGCTGAGGGCCTAACAACATGTAGGGCGGCAAGGCATCATGCACTGGTTGTCACATATCAAAATGTTTGTACTTAGGGAGAAGAAGCAGAGCATACAGCTTTGGCCAGCTTGCCAAACCGTCTCCACCCTTCGGTATGCGTGGCACTGCATCTTGAACATATTAAATCATCGTCCAGCTGTTCTGGAACACGAAAAATATGCAGATCACCATTTTGTTCTGCTCTTTGGTTGTGGGTTTGAACCCATTGCACTCGCTTGGCAATTTGGATACTAGCTCTTTGTGCACCAGGCTCCACTGGCGCATTTTGGTCTTGCTGTCCACCGCAATGTTCAAAGACAAATTTGCTGAGATTAGCTATCCTTGTAGATTTGTGGCAAATGGTGCATTTAAGATCCTGGCCTTCATCAAAAGGCGCGAGCATATGTTTATTCAACTGGATAGCTGTTCTATTGTGAAGGATTCTTTTTTCCAGGCGGACTCTATGGCCCTTGCATTGTCTATTTCTTCTTTTTCTGCTGCACTCCATTGGATCGACTGTGTGCTTGCCTTGTGTGAGGTAGCACTACGTTTTTGGCTGGGAAGTGCAACATCTTCAATAGGCGTTTGTTTTCCGACCAGACGTCGTCGTCCTGGTCCCGACCACATTGGTTTAGGTAAAGACGTGTAATCTGGATAGAAACTGCGTTTGCGTTCAGGTTTGGCAGCATCAGGGTGCATCGCTGCTTCAAATAAAACTTTATGGACCACTGCTGGTTGGAGGAATCTAGGCCTTGAGTTGAGTCCGGTCGCTCTTCCTAAACCCAGAGAAGTTAAAATTGGGACCATTCTAGAGTCGTCGAAGTCAGGTACTATGGGAGCCTTACATATATGTGCAACTCTTTTTGCTGCCGCTCTGAGGAGTCGGGCTTGTTGTTCAAGGTTTAAATTTTCACTTTGGTCTCTTTGCAGAGCACAGTGAGTTGATGCGACAAAGTCAATTGCGAGCTCTGCCCAAGTGACAGTCTATTCGGAGTCTTCTTGTGGCCACTTAAGTTGCCGGAAATACCATACTAAGCCAGGGAAGAGATCTAAGGAGTAGGACCACTCAGCATTACCTTGAAACCTCCGCCAGTTTTCAGGTATTGAACCTTTAAAAAACTTATGGGTACATTCATTCGTCAAATCCCAGTGCCAAGGATACATCGGAAATAATTCACATCTATGATAGGCTAAAGGGTTGAGTTTTTGTAGGGAAAGGTCTTCTGGCGAAGCCACAGGTGATTGTGGTTTTTGCTCTTCAGCAGATTGTGTCTGCGTTTTCCTTCTTTTCTCGCGTAGTGCCAAAATGGAGATATACATTTACATGGTCTGCAAGTGCCTGGCAAGGGTTTGTCTCTGCATTTGACTACCGGGAGTTGTTGAAAGCATGATGCCGCATTGGCGAGTGCAAACAGGTAAACTATCCAGTAGGCTACTGTCGTATGATTGAAAAAGTTTAGTTCGAAGTGAGGCCCATTCCGGGCATTTCCAAAGAATATGTTCAACCGTTTCATCTTCCTGCTTACACCATGGACACGTGGCATTTTGAGCCTGTTTGCCCTTTACAAGGCGTTCTCCGGAGTAAATGCATCCCGTTAAAATGGTCCGTAGGTGCAAATATTGTGTGGCTGAGTAAGCTTTTTGCTTTCCTTTTTTGTTCTGTCCTTTCTGCATTTCCAAATCAAGGCAACAGTGCTTTCATAGTCAATGAACTCAGGAACCGCATCCTGCATGTCTAACCTGTTCCGAAACGCCTTCTCACCCCAGACTTTGCATCTTAGCATAGATCTGAGTCTGTGTTGCCAATTAGGTGCAGTATCCAGCAAGTTAAGAAAGTTTCCGTTGATATGCTGCATTTCAGTAGGCGAAACGCAGGTACACTGCAATGACTTGACAGCTGCACGGAACGTGGCAGTAGGCCCCACGCTCTTCTGTCCATCTGCATGTTTTTCCGAGACCTCAGCAAACATGGTGAGAAGATCAGGGCGTCGTGATAATATTCTTCTGATTGTAAGAAGTGTATGATATATACTGGCTTGAACAGCATCAACTTTGTGTCCAGGGAGAACAAAAGTGAAATTAGCACTTGGAGACCTACATGAAGCTGTTCTTCTGCGCAGCCCTTCGCACTGCCGTAGTGTCAAAGGTTAGATTTCACATCCAAAAAGTGCCATGGGCATTACTGCTGATTGGATCATGTGTGCTCTTTGAGAAAAGGCTAGAGGTGCGTATCGTCCTCTCTTGAGTCTATTGCTGGCTTTTTGCACTCTTTTTTCTCTGTTGTCGTTCCCAGTGAAACCACATGCTGTTACCATTCCACCCACCAGCACGAAAGAATTAACGAGTTTCAAAGATGGCTCATTCTGACAAAACGCTGGTTGCAAAAAATTGCGGCAAGGTTTTGTGTTGCCAAAACATGAAGTCTTTGAGTTGTTGACCTGTATACCTGACAAGGCGTCGAACTGCAGCGATCGCTGCCATGCTTTTTCTAAGCCTTGAACTGCTGCTTCTGCAGTTTTGGCCACGCAACGCATGTTGTTGTCATCTAAAAAACCACCTGTTGAGATGGTGGTATCCTGCAACACTGGTGTGGACTCTACATGTTTTGTCCAAATGGATAGCAGGCCTAGTGCAGCTTGCAGTGAAAAGGAGCAACCTTGGACGAATCCGTTGGTTCGCTGACTCACTTCAGAAGAAATGGCTCCATTGGCTTTATAGAAACATGTAAACTGTTTATAGAATGCCCTTTCTGCTACGATCACTTTTTGTGGTGCCCCCAAGGCTGCGAGCACATTGAAACAGGTTTCATGTGGTAACAAGTCAAAAAACTTACGTCGGTCAAGGGTAATGCCGGCAAGGTGATTTTTTGTCACTCGCGAGTGTTCAAGCAACAGCTGGAGTTCAAAGGACACGTCGCTGGTTTCATGTTTTTTCCGTGCTCCATGCATCGACGCGGGCATCCATGAGTCTCTCCATTCTGACATCTGCTTAAACCTCAAACCACTATATATAGTGGTCCTCGGCGATATGTTTGAGATTGGTCGGGTGTCATATGCGGAAGGTGCCAAAATCACACTGGGATTAAACTTGGTGACATCAGGGGTAGATTTTGGCAGGCAGGAAATGCATGCATGGCTGTTCAGGTATGGCCAGCTTTGTCCATTTTCAACTGCTTGGTAAAGTTCTGCGACTAACTTTAGCAAAGAAACTGGTAGCTGTTTCATTTCGGATACTCGCCAGCCATCTACAGCAATAGCTCTGCTGGCAGGCATGCGTTGGATATGTTGGTATATCTGTTCGGCAGTAATATCTTCAATAATACAAGGCTGGGAGACAAGAAGGTCCTGGAATTGATTGCGAAAAGCTTCCCAGGATGGCTGATCGGCTTGGTTGAAGAGCCTGTCCCATTCGGTCTGAAGACTATCTACAACTGCTTGAGGCGTCACTGCAATTTCGCCAAACTCTGTGGTTATTGCATTGAGTGGAGGTTTCCACTCATCTTTCAGCCATGCAAATGCTTTACGGCCGCCTTTCTTAAAATCGAACCTCAAGGAATCTTTCCATGTTTTGAGTCTCTTTTTCACTTGGGAATTTCTGAGTTGCGTGATGTGCTGATCCAGTAGACTTTCGAAACAATCGAGATCTTGGCTGGTGACTTGCTTATCCTTGGGGAAAACCATTCCTAGATGGGAGGCAAACTTAATAAGGCACTTTTCCAGGATTTGGATGTCACGAATAACTTGTTCACTTTGCGATACTTTCTGCAACTTGAAACGCAGTTCATGAGACTGACGTTGTACCTTGAAGGCCTTAGTGAGTGCAAATGTTCCACTGTCAACAGGGTGTTGTTTGGAAGCAGCTGACTGCGTCGTATTCATTTGCTGGAACTTTATGCTTGAGTGACGACCCCCTTCTCCAACTAGTTTTGAGTCCACATGGATAGCGCGGAGGTATTCTTCAGAAATTTGCGCAAACACATGCCAAGCTTTGTCTGGATCGTTTTTTGATTGGTTGAATTCATTCTTCCATTTATTGAGTATTTCAGTAGCAATCATGTATTTCTGGTCTTCAGGTAGAGAGGAGTTGGTAGGAAAACCTTGTGGGTGCTTTAACGAACGGTATGTGGTTAAGATCCATTCAGTGCGCACATTTATTTCTAAACCCAGGTGTCCCTGAGGCTGGAGATCACGGCGAATCTGGAAATTATCAATTATAGATAATGCTGCAGCATTAGCAAATATGTAGTCTGGTCGCGTGGCGTGCTTTTCCCAGCTGTATTTGTCCCATTGCTTGCGAGAACTAAATGTAGGCTTAGGTTGCCCGTTGGAAAAGTGCGATCCTAGATCGATCCATTTTCCTGCTGCAACTGCTGTGGACATGCTGTGTGAACTGTCTATGGATGTGTTGGCATCCATACATATTATGACAGGTTGTTGTCCAAGCCTATTTGCATGGGTAAATACCCTTTCGAGATATCTATATATTTCTGTTGGTTCGGATTAGACCCTGGTCCCTCCCAGATAAATTGTAAAAAGAGATAATGTGTAAAAACCGTTTTGAGTTGGCACCTTTTGCAGCGAGTGGAAACGCCGCATGGACCCAACGTGCTGTCTTAAACAGGGGTAAGACTTCGGGAGTACAGGAACATGGTTGTAGCGAACATTTATCTTTGGCAAAGATAGCTACCCCGCCTTGCCTGCCTGTTGGGGTGGAAGCACGTGCAGTTCTTAGTTGGCCTCCCTTTCTGAAGGTTACTGGTGGACACGCTTCTCCATGTATGGCACGAATACCATTGCTCTGCAAAAAAATTGTGTTGCTTCTCGTACCAGCTGCAGTCAGGCGTGTTTCTTGCACCACAAGGACATCAGCCTGCTTGATGAGACTGTCACGGTGCAGCATCCAAGAGTTAACATTAAGACTGAGGATCTTGAGGATCTTGCAAGAGGTATCCTTGGAATCAGTGGGATTATCTTCTTCGAGCGGTTTAGGTTTCCCATTAGGAATTTCAGGGGTGTGTTGAGGTGAATGTGGATATTGGATTGGCTGTCGAGAAAGAATAACATCATAGTGATCGTACCCATTATATGCGAGTCTGACAGTTGGTGAAAATTCGGTGTAGAATTCCTGCACGCCATAATTGGGTGTGTATACCTGAACGTGAACGGAAAACAACAGGGCGAGCGAGTGCACACACAGTTCGTCACCATAGGTCGTATCCATGGCCATGGCGTTTAAGTATTCGGTGGCATCTTGATGGCTATCAAAGCGATTAATCAGAACCTGAGTTTGTTCAATGTTTTGGACGCATTCTTTTCTCAAATCCACAGGATTTTTACGGATTCCCGTTTGCTCGAAGAGTGATCTTGCAAATGCTCTAAACAAACAAGCGCCGTCACCAATGACGGACTGTATGTGTGAGTCATCCGGGATTTGCCGCTGCAATGCTGCGGCGGCTGCCTTTCGATTAGCACTGGCTTGTGTGTGCTCTTTTAAAGATAAGGCAAGCACTCTCTGTAGTTCCAGGTCTTCAAGGTTCTCAGGTAAACGCTTTCCACCACCTGGTGATGCAAAAGAAATCACTTTAGAACATGTAGTTTGAGGTATGAGCTGCGTCATTTTCGATACATGGTTCATTTGGGTTTATTGCACTTTGTCGTTTTGGCTTCAGCTGAAAAATAGTTCTTTGCGAGAAAAAATTTCTTTTGCGGTGGGTAAAAAACGATGGAGAGAGTCTTTGTGAGAGATGATCCAATTCTGCTCGAATGGCATGCAGATCCTTTTTACAGTTGAGAAATTGTCTGATACTTGTTATTGCTGTGACAACACTTTTGGCACTGGAGTATTCATTTTCATTGATCGGTCACTTGTATTTTTGAGTAGGCGCTCCGTGCAACTCACCCAGTGAGCGGCTGCGGTTTTTTGACTTTGTTGGCTGTGCCACCAATCTCTGCTTTCAGTGGACTTGACTGCATGTCGGATGGGCGTTTTGCAGGAGCCATGTTAGATGGTGCACTGGTAGAACCAATGGCCAGTGCATGGAGAGCGGACATTACTTCATTGTGCTGCTGGGAGAGCGTGCTTTCCAACTGATCCATACGATTCTCTTGCCTGTCGACCCTAGACGAAAGTGCCCCGAGTTGGGCTTTAATGGCAGCAATGTCTTTGTTCGAGTCACTATCGTGTGTGGTCTGCGAACGATTAGGCTTGGATTTGCCTTTTCCTTTTGCGTCAAGATATGTCTGCCATGCGTCCTCTGTGTTCTGCTGCTGGGCCTGCATGAAGTCATCTCGGCGCTTGGTTTTGGCTGCTTCTGCTTTCTGGATTGATTCCTTTTGCTTTTTATGAACTGTTTCCTGTGGAGAATCAAGTTTTTCGATCACAAGTTTTCGACCACCATTCAGCACAAGTCGATCGCAGGCTGGATCCTCATCTGCTTTCAATGACCAATTGCAACCATTTGCAGTTGGGAACATTTTTAGTGGAATGACTAGCCAAGGTTTCCACTGCGACTGGTTATGAGGCCTAGAATTCATCAAATCGATCACCTGCTGGATGCTTGTTGAAGATGGAAAACCTTTGACCATATAGCGCTTGGTTCCGATGACACTCTTATTGGCATTCGTAATTCGGAGCGAGTTGCTTTGTAGCAAGCTTCTGGCTGCAGCGACATGATTGCTCTGTACCCTAATACCGAGTCCTTGTTTGTTTCCGATGAAACCAAGGACTCCAGTGAGCGTGCTTACCAACATGTTCAATTCGGGAGTTGTCTTGATGTCATTGGCCCATACCATGACCTCGTCATCGGCCGCAGTGAAAATCTCCCCTTTGTTGATGAACGGACGTGCAAAAAGCAAGAGGTGCCTGGAATTGATCAGTTTGTCAGCATCCTTCATTGGGACACGGATGCATAGGCTCATATTGTCATCGGTGATTTTGAAGCCCCACGTGTCCAGTACTTTTGATTGAACCCCAAGAATCTCTGCTACGCACTGCAACACATTGTTTCGTGTTTCCTTCACTGTCGAGGTGACCACCTGGTTCCATATTTCATTGTTCTTGTGTTTCCATGCTTGAATCCATAATACTTTGGTCTGGTCTTGTGGAGCGACAACTGTGTGAGGGAGGTCAGCTGGAACGACAAGCTCTTTTCCAAGGTTAATGATCGTCACCTGTCTTGGGAATCGTCTGTTGATGACTGGGTCTCGCAGTGTCAAGACACATTCATAGGCATGAGATTTGAGAGTAGGATTCGATTCCTGCAACAGAGATTGAAGGTCTTGTCCAAGTTTACCAGGTACGACTAAGGCCAAGTGTTCTTCGCTTTGCACACGGAGTTTTGGGCGGAGTAGCAGTGAGTTACAGAAACTCACTCCGCACGCATCATCTTTGACTTGGTCTGCACGGATCGTTTGCAACATGTTGTCATTTGGAATCTTCAGCTCATCAGGATTACAGAGTTCCACTCCAGGGAGTTCTGCTGACGACTCCCATTTGCATCTCGTGATTTCCCCTTTTGCTCCATTTCCGTTGATTGCATGCATGCTCTTGTTTCTTGCTTTCCTTGTTGTGTACCATCCTTTGTTCATGCTATTCGCTTTGTTCACCCTTCGATGGGGTATGTATGCACATATCAACAGCCATGTAAAAAACATGCAGACAAGAACAGCCCTGGCAACATGTGGTGTGAACCGCTTGTGTCGATGAGCTTTGAATCTGCACCTGCCAATACAGCGACATCTACCCATAGGCCTTTTTCTTTTCCAAACTCTTTTCGCAAGCCAGTACCAACTGGTCAGGTCTCGCCTGTGGTAGGAGGCTTTTTTCCCATGGCATCTGACAGCGTTCAGTGCAAAGAAGTAGATCAGGGATGTCACAAACATCCAAATCTCTTTCATCAGGTTGCCCGAGAACGTGTTCTCGGTTTCATCGGCCATGTCAAAGACATGAGCCCAGAGACAGCGCAGAATACATCAAAATGTAAACATTGAGGTAGAAGAAGAAGCACCAAATCCACTGGACCAGATCAAACGAAATGCCCATGAGAGCATGCATCTGTCGATTGCGTACTTTGTTGTCAATATGCCACGAGGCATCACATGGGTATCTCACGCGGGCATCGTCAGCAAACACAGGCTCCACCGGCGGGAAGGTGATGCCAGCCATGTACCGAAGCAGGTCCATGGGAGCCCATATGCGACCGTGCTTCAACTCGGTCTGACGACGTCGCTTGAAGTTCTCCACGCTTCCATCTGCTGTGAAGCCTGCAGGGTCCCAAAAGTTGGTGCTTGTAGGAGTAGTAGTGCATGCAGCGCCTACACTCCATTCCTGCGGTGTTCATCCTACACCATGTCTATCAAAAGCAACTGGACGCGCTGATGAAGAAGAAGAAGGCTCATCACGAGCCACTGATGAAACACTGAGGTGAGACACTGGTTGCTTTCCGATGATTCGCTTCGCGACACGGACATTGCTTGTAGGCGTACACACAGTACGCGACAGATTGCACACACGATCCTTCCACCTCCACCATCTGTTACACCTTAAGCAGTGTAACCACCCTTCATCCTCACTGCCGATTTGTTTCCCTAACTTGCGGTTCCACTGAAGCGTATGTCCCCCTTGTTGTATTTTGTATTGAGTTCTCGTTCCAACCCGTCCAAACGGTTCTCAGCCATGTTGTGTCCCTCCTGTACCAGTATAGGCCCATTAGGACTGGAGCACGGGTTTTTGGTGATCTTCAGCCTGACGTGTTTTAACATGCTGGTGTATTTTCCACAGTGCTTGCACCACATCCCCGGTCCGTTTAACCGTGCCGACAACAAATGCCCATTTTCCTCAACGTCCTCCCCCCTGATGACCTGGTGCTCGTTGATCTCCCGATGTCATACTAGTAGGTCTTCCCCAGCTCCCCATTGTTTAATATGATGTTGCCAAACCTTCACCAAATAGGATTGTACCGCAAAAATTTCCTCATCTGTAAGCCAGCTGTCCTGTGGTACGATAGCCGCATATTGCATACATACTGGTAGGTCTTCCAAAGAACACGTCAGTTGTTCGCGAAGTAGGGTTCTGTAATCCTGGTACTGCACACACCTCCAAGATACATGCTCCACTGACTCCTTTTCCGCCCCACACCTACACAGATGCTCCCCTTGCTTTTTGCGATGCCGTAGAGCTCGGTCTGGCGTCATCAGTCCACCTGCAAATATTGTTCTAAGAACCCCCATCTGTGCCCTAGCCTCCGAAACCTCCACACTGACACTGTCGTAATCTTCTTGATCAGCAATGTCCTGAAGGGAATTGTACCACCGCATAGTCCGCTTCCTATCAACCCGTTGTGCTCCTGCATAATGATGACTTCTTTCACGACTGACCCTTCCCCACAAGAAGTTCCTCCACTCCTCCCGTAGCCTGTGCAGCCATTCCCCCTCAGTATGTTCTCCATTGACCAAGGTATAGATGTGCCTCCCCAAGATACTGGTATCCGCCAAGGTCTTTAGTCTAGCAGTAGGGCCATCGACTGGAAAGGATGGGTCCATGTAAAACCTTCTTTTAAGCTCAGCTGCTGCAGCAGGTCGCCTCACATAGCGCATAATTGCCCGTAAGCCTTCATAGATACACCCGAATTCAGGATCAAGTTGAACAGGTACCAAAATCGCCATAGTGACGAGCGGACTACATGAATACGCATCCATCTTCCATAACGACCGCATGATGTCTGCCCTAACCTTCTTAAGGTAGTCCAAATTCTCCACCAACCCATGTGAACCCTGACCAAACGTAGCCTGTGACTGTGTCGCCAGCATCATACGAGCACGCTTCATCCAACCATATGGCAAATGCCGTATTCGGCGAATAGTACCCCTCCATTTAGACCATCTTTTGTTTTCGAGCTGTGTAAGGAAAGAAGCGTTTTCTCGAACAACAATTGACCCACCTACAATACGGAAATCCTTCGAATGCTGGAACTCATTATGCAAGATACCTTGAACAGAATCATCACCAAATGTGTAACACTTTTTGATATTGAGTTCACCACATCCTGACGAGACGTACCCCCTAACAACCGCATGGATAGCCCTCAGCTTGTCTTTCACCTCCGCTTGTGTTTGACCCCGAACCACCGCAGATAAATCATCAGCATAGGAGCGCACTGTTTGATGCTGAACAGGAAGATGACGGGTAGCCTCCACCACACATGTCACCAAACTATTGAGCAGAACCATGGAAATAGGATCACCTTGCACGAGCCCGTTGTACGATTTCCACCACGAACCAATGGCACCCTGTAGCCTGAACACTCTTCTTAATCCCCGATAAAGCCCGTGAACAACGCGAAGAATACGACTGTGACACCCCCTTATTCTCATGGTTTCAAGAGCAACTTCAATAGGTACAAGATCAAATGCCTTACGGCAATCATAGCTCACACCCGCCACGAACTGAAACTGAGAGTACCCACGGCTTTCCAGTTCCATCGATATATCCAAAGCCATCCCTTCCGCGCTCTTACCTGGACGACAACCATAGACTTCCTCTGTCACCCACCCCTCTTGCCATTTCAGTATAAGTCACCAAAACGAGCCTTCGCATACAACCTGTAGATAGCCGATAGAACCGTAATAGGTCGGTAATCAGTAGGAGCCACATCCTGTAAGGTGTCGTCTTTCGGAATCAGTGAAGTATAAGCATCCAATAACCCTGATGGCCATTCACCAACATCCTCTACATGGTTCAAAATAATCGCCAGATCATTAAAAATCATGGGGAACCACCATCCCAATGCAGTAAGAGCCGAAGGCTTCCAATTATCCAAAGAAGGTGAGCTAGGCGATGTGGCTGTAGCTGCCTTAACTAGATCGTCGCCGCATAGAGGATTCAAAGACATAACAGAAGATTGAATATGCTGACCAAAGTGCTCCATAAATGTAGCAACATCCGGCTTGCTGTCTTTGAACTTGTGAAAGATTGGGGTCCATTCATTGAGTATTGCTTCCAGTTGTTCAGATCGATCAACCGTATATCCACCCCCAGAAGTACGCATTGGTACTGGCTCGACCTTTGAACTTCCTTGTAACCACTTGTATCCCTGTTTTTCGGAGGATTGCATTCTTCTTTTCCATGCCTTCAGACGTGTCTTCTCATCTTCGCGCTTAGACCTACTATAGTATATTCCTCGCCCACAAGTTTTTGTAACTGACCCAGTTTGTCCCTTGTCAACGTATCGCGCAAGAGAGGTTGCGCAATTCTGCCAAAATCCCCCTTCTCCTCATTAACAAACCGCTTCAGATGTGCAATCGTAAGTTCTGCCCGGTATGCCCATACGTTCATCCTATCCAACTCCTGCAATTGCCTCATAGCTTTTGCTAGCTTTCTACATCGCACTGTGTCAGCTCCGGCCACGCCTTCTGGGGGTAAGACAGTCATTCTACGCAGAGAGGTTTTACCTCTACCATTACCCCAGTCATACCCACCCCCAACCAGCGGTATATGAGATAGAAGGCCTTCAGCCCTGCGACACCACAGATCAAATGCACCGTCAAGATCTCCCTGCAAGAGTTTGGCTCGTAAATGGTGATCAGTGCTAACATGCGGCGCAATATAACTCTCTGAAGGCTTCGAGTACGCCTCCGCGGAACCGATCCTCTTAGTCATATACCAGAATTGAGCTGCAATCGGACTAACCAGAGTTAAATCAAGCATGCGGTGATCCCCACTATTGATTCCTTCCAATAAATCATATCCCTTTGCCAAAACAGACGCAGTCTGGTTGAAAAATGCAAGATCAATACGAGCCCCAGTTCCCTTCAAGGACGTAGGTCCGTCATCAAACCCATGAATACCGAAAATGGCAGCGTCAACCCATCTTGATTTTTGGTATAAGCCAACTTCTTCAGGTGCATCATTCACAGTTAGATTAAAATCACCACAAACAATAGTTGCAATATCCCCACGCTGAATGGAATCCTCATGCACTGCACGCAGAAGCTGTTTGTTGTATTCCTTCTTGTCCGCTTCCCATCTAGCCCCAGACTTACCATAAATGACATACACAATGATGGACCGTCGCTCGGAACTTCGAAAAATTTGTACACATAACAAGCGAGCATCAGAATAGAATCTTTCACATTTGCCGGAGATAAATGGCACTGCCTTGACCGACCATGCTGAAGACTTCCTATACATAAATGCAACACCAGCGAACCCTCGATCCCTGACCGGCTCTCCAAACAGAACCGCGTGTTCTTGCAATTCCCTGACAAACGACTTCTGTGTATATGCATTCGCATGAGTCTCTGTAACTGCCATGAAGTCAACCGTGTGCTCTGCCAAAAATTCACTTCGACCATGCTGTTGCAATCCAGCGATATTACAAACGCGTAGTTTAACTAGCGCGTCACCGACACCAGCCGTATTGCCATGGGACATATGCATTAACTTGTTCCTTCTCTTTCGAGATATGAGTGCAAAAGATTTAATTCTGTGAAACTTTTCCGGCCCACCTTTCAAATCATTTCTTTGGATCCGGAGTTTCTCCGGTCTTCCCCTCATGTGGCCTTTTGGCCACTTGCTTGGTTGGTGATTGAATACTGGATGCCTGCAATCTTTCCAAAAAGGCTTTCTGTGCCTGGGCTCGCTCATTGACGCTACTCTTAACAACCCGACTGGCCTGAGAGGAGCTTGCACTTTCCTTTCTGGCAGATGCATTAAGAGCCTTGAAACGTACACCTCTAGGTTGGTCCAGGTACTTAAAGTGTGCCGCGGCTTCCCTTCCTTTGTTCGTACTAGTAAAGACTGCTGAATCCTCTCCCTGGTATACGACTTCAACAACCTCCCAACCCAAAGACACCAGCATTTGGTGCAGGCCCTGGAGACCAGCAAGCAAGGGAATACCTGACACCTTCCATCGCTGTACCGAGTTGTCATACTGGTATTTGTTGGCTTGTGCGAAGGAAACCAGCTCATCTTCGGTACGAAAACGAACGGCAAGCCGACCCTTAACACCCTTCTCAACAACACCGATAGCTTTCGCTCCCTCACAGATTGCCAAAGCATCATCCAAGCCCACGTCTTCGTCCAACCACAACAACTCATGAGCACTCTCTGGTTCAGAACTATGCCTTTTGAGAAATATCCCATTGCATCCGCTTTTGGATAACAAAACCTCCTCATACACATTGTGCACAAGAAAAGTAAAAGATCCATCTCCACGAGGCATAACTGAATCAAAGGCTTGTTCGTCTACATACTGCTTCAAGTGCTGAGTCAAAACTCCAGCTGGGTGCGGCCCATGCGCCCACCCCCGAAGAGTACTGAACTTGGCGACCATACGAGTCATAGTAAACCCGACCTTCACCTCTTCTCCTATTGACTTCATGGTAACTGGATCGGCGAAGCCTAACTGCACCAACCATCTGTCCACTTGCACTTGCTTTCTAGTCCCTCCAGTAGAAGCAACATCATACGTACACCTTACACATGATCTGGGGTACCCCATCATTCCGATTTCATCTGGTTCCTGCACCACGAGGATTCCAACCGGTTTTGAGGAATATCCTACTTTCTCTACTACCTTTGGGATATGCTCCTTTGCAACGACTGCAACACCACCGGAAGAGTCCAAGTGCTGCCACTCCTTGATCGTTTGGATCCACTCTTCCTGAATGAGTTTAGGCTGCATCCTAATTTGGGCCGCTTCAGGCAACGCTGATTTCATAGCTTTGGCGTACTCTACCTCTGGGTCCAAACCCATACTTGCACCTCCCTTGCCTTTTCCCTTATTGCCACCTCCATTTCCAAACTTGGCGTGCATCAGCCTGTTGAAATCTTTCTTGCTCATCAAAGCAAAAACCGCTTCCACGAAAGGAAATTCACAATGGACAAGCCAAATATTCTCCCAATGTATGCACATCAAAGACAACTCACTCACACAAGAGAAAACGTCCTTGGCCCTAAAGGCTGCTTGAATCTCCTCAAAGAAGGAAGGTGCACACTGCCTCACCACTTCGCCATCCATCACCCGCGGCATGTACACCGGATAGCGAAGTAAAGGTGCCGCGGAGCCTGCAGGGTCCCAAAATCCCACCGGAGCTTGCACGCCAAGTTCATTCTCGAAGGCACACGTTGTGATGTGGACCTGAGTTTGCCGAAGCACTCCATGTCCACAAAGAATGGCAGCCTAGTCCGGGGCAGGAGGAGGCCGCCAAATGGATCGTGGAGGATCAATTGAGTAGGGAGTATAGTGGGTACTCCATGATGGATTCTTGGCAATCGGATCGGAATCAGAGTGCAATACTTTCTGTGGCAATGCCTGTGAACAAAGGTTCAACTCATCTGTGACATGAGATTGACATAGTAAAATTGGTCGACGAGATAGACCCGCACTTTTAGGCAAACCAAGTGGCGCAAGAGCACGACAAGTGAGAATTTTGTCACCATGATAGCACTTTGTTTGGCGCGCCAAAGCGTCAACCATGTCGGTGAAAACTCGATATTTTTCATACAGTGATGCAGGAGCAATTGGAGAGGCAGAAACACATCTGTTGAGATCACGTTCAAATTTCTGACGTTTCATCGCTTGATGTGGAGTCTCTTTGTATCCAGCACAGCTTTGTTTCAAGAATCGATTTCTTTCTGGCCAAGCCCCAGTCCGATCACACGCAATACAGCGAAATCGAAGTTTCTTATTCCGTACAATTTTTTCAAGCGTGTGCTCAAGTTTAATATCTGAAGATTTTTGACTGGAACTAGTCCAACTGGCATGTCGTCCAAGGCGGCGGCTACCAAAATGTGCTTCGCAAACTGAAGCTCCTCTGGGGAGGGTCAATCCAGTTGAAAGCTCGAAATCAAGAGCCAGCTCAATCCATGTAACACCTAATGAACCAGCGTCATCTTTAGGCCATTTTAACTGAGCAAGATACCAGGATAAACCATTCCAAGCTAGGTCACCAAAAGGAAATCGGAAAGACTTTTTTAGAGCCGGAAATTTCTTAAATCTAGGCATTAAGCTTTGTCCGGCATCATTGTGGAAAAAATAATCTGAAATACCAACGGCAGAGGACATTGTCTCAGATTCAGAATGCTTTTTTGATGCATATGTGAGTAATTTCTCTTTTTTGGCTCGATTGTTCCGGGAAACAGCAATCTCAGTATACATGAACGCTACCAGCTCACTGTGTTGCTGATGTTGGGAAAAACTTTTCACAAGTGCATCTGAACAACAATGTGTTTGTGTACCTTGTACAGCTGCTGCGTCCGCTGTAGCATTACCTGCTTGATCTTCGTTGGTGGAAATTCCACTTTCAACATCGGCTGCAGAGGCATGACCTTTAACCCATGAGATACGGAAAGAGTGAAATCGATGAGCAAGTAAGTCAGCAACCTGTCTCCAAAGGTCAACATTATCACCGTCAAAAGGGACGGTAGCACCCTGAAGCAAGTTATTCACACCGTCTACAACATAACTGGAATCACTTCTGACATGTAAGGGTCTATTTTCGATGATCAAGGCAGCCAGAACAGCACGGAGCTCCGCACGCTGCGCCGTCTGTTCAAGACCAAGTAAAGGTTTGGAAATAGTCCTGGAATGCAACCTGTCATGATCGTAAATTACTCCATATCCTGCACGTCTTAAATATGGATTATCTTGCAAATTGCATGAGCCATCCGTCCACACAACAACATGAGAATCCTCAATAGTTTCAAGGAGAAAATCATTGGCACTTAAAGGACGGGGGTTTTCTAATTGGTCATCACTGTTACCACTTTTTGAAAACTCAAGAGCTGCAGCTGGAACAACAGGTATGGCACATAGCTTGGTGCAAGCATTTCTTTGACGGAGCCATTCGAAATCGACTCCCGGATATTTTAGCCTGGTGGCTGCCCAAGCAGGACAATCCAAAATGATATGGATAATATCTTCTTCTTGTTGACCACAAAATGGACAGGTGGAATCAGAAATCAAGCCAGCTTTTAAGAAATGTTTGGCTGATCTAAAACCTCCAGAAATTATGGCGGAAAACGTGCCCCTCCAATAGTTGGGCATTTTTTTCAAAATTCGATCGAGTGTACAGCGGTCCACAAGGTTGCGAATGCCTCTCAAATCCAAGCGTTTGTTAGCAATGGACAAATTTTTCTCACGTAAGGCTTGACGTACCTGATGTTGAAAGAAAGATCGCGAGTGAGAAAGCCATGAAATTGACTGGGCAGGCGAAGAGAAAGTTTCAAAATTGTTCCATTCCATGCCAATCACTCAAGGGCAATTTTTAAAGCTGTCACAGGACCAAACCAACTCTTAGAGCGAGGACCATTCCATAACGTCAAAATTCGTTCTTTTAGATCAGAGCGTCGTAGACACATTCGACGTAATTGGACCAAACAGCGGTATACCCATGCACAATAGGGATCAACTCTATGTACAGGATGCAGCAAACTGAGAACAACATCAGTGCTGCGACAAGAACGTTTCTTCCACACAGCACGAGCAATGGCACTACGTAATTTGCCAAAATCTGCTTTCACCGGAGGGCAAACCTCAGTTCCAAAAAGAACTTTGGGCAAAATTTTGGTGGCACAAATCAAACCTCTGTCGTTGGCAGGTAATGGAAAACTGGCTACTTTTGAGGCCATGGTGATGGCTTGGTGCATTCGAACAGCATGATGACTCACACTTCTAACTTTAGAAGAACACAAGTGCACACCTAAACTTTTAGTGTCCATCATTACTTGCAATTTGTGGTTCTGAAATGTGAGTTTCCGAAGAGCCTCCCTATCTTGAGTCATGGTAGCCCATGTGACAGTTTTTGGAGGAGAAAGTTCTTGTGCAGTTATTTGAGCAAATTCCCCTGTGAGAAATAAACATTGTTCTGCATCCGCCACAGATCTAGCCAAGATCATTGAGTCATCAGCAAATGCACGAGGTTTGGAGGACGTCTCAGCATCTATAGTCCGGCACCATATAGAGACCATAAGATTCATAAAGACAACACTCAGGGGACAACCTTGCAGTATACCACAAGAGGATTTAAAGGGTGCACTGTGACCACCGGGAAGCTTGAAGAATCTCTGAAGATTAACATACATGTTTTTCATCACTTGTAGTAGAGGCTGCGAAAAACCCAGTTGAAAAGCAAGATGGAAAATGATATTACGAGGCACCATGTCGAAAGCTTTCTTATAGTCGAAATGGACACCAACCAAGGAATTCCCCGATATCAACGCCTCCTCGATAGAAAGAGCGATATCATAGAAGACATCGTCACAAGAGTGACCAGGCCTAAAACCGAACTGAGCATCATGGAGAACGGACTCCTGCCATTGGATGACATCCTGTAGACGATAAGCACAATACATACGGTATAAGACCGACATGACACCCAACGGTCTCTGTCCCAAGGGAGACATGTCATTGACATCTTTTGGAATTAAAGAACAAAAACCGTACTGCAAAGCATCAGGCCACTGTTGGGTTTCGTCAATGGTTGAGAACAATTTGGGTAGAATACTCAAAATACAGTCTGGTAGATTTTTGAGATCTGAAACGGCCCAGGCATCAGGACCTGACGCCGAGCGTGTTTTCATTTTCTTCAAAATTTGGCGCAAACCTGCAGTCGTGAATGGGCGAAAGTGTCATTTTGACTGGCTGTGGAAAATACTGCCCATATCTCAGTTCAAAATTGGACCAGGAAGGTTCTGGTTGGGAAGAATACTTATCAAAAATAGGCAACCAAGCATTCTTTAAAAGAGATTCAAGCTCTTTAAAATTGCCTGTCAGCTTGCCCTCAGAAGTCTGAAGAATTTTTGTGGGAGCATGCAACACCGGATCAACTTTTGAGTAAACATTGGAAGGCTTGGTCTTCCAGTCTTGTTGCAGCTTTTCACGGGCAATCGTGATACGTTTGTAAGTTTCTTGTGCTTGCATGCTAGCAACAGCTTTCTGCACTTGTTCAATCATGGACTTGAGTAAGGGTGCAGAAGGTAGATCGACTGCATCAAACAAATTTGAGAACTTGAGAAGAAAAGGTCGGCTGGACAATACACTCTGCCAAAGTTTCCAGGTCTGGAATGAAGAAGCCATGCTATTGTTGAAATAATGCTGCAGCTGCTCCAAACGCCGCAGCAAACGCTTCAAGCGACGGAGAGCAACATTTTCACATCCGGCTCCTGCTGGGCCTTGAAGAGAAAAGCGGGGTTCCTTAACCACATGGGGGACACGACCCCGTCCCACATACCTTTTGGAATGTAAACCAGAAGCTTCAATCAAATACTCTTCGGCAACATTTGAGAAATAATGGTACAAAGAGTTTGAATCGAGAAGTTCAGGAAAAGTGGACTTGTTCACGATACTTTCAGCCAGCTCTATTTGTTCAGGAATGCTCTCAGGTAAACAAGCAGGCTTGCGAATGCGTGGCACAATTTCTGAGAAGGCTGGCAAGTCAAGGTTTAGTGCCAAGGCCAAATGGCCCGGAAAGCCAGAGTCAGGTAAAGCTCTGATAGAAATTAATGCAGATGCAGCAGCATCGGTGGCTAATGCAACATCCAAGCGGCGTGCTTTACCATTCGTGGGAAAAAAGTTGGACCAGTGTTAAAGCCAAGATCAACCAAAATGCCTTTTGCAATTGCATGAGACAACACAGGACTGGCATCCGGTTCTACATTTATATCACCAAGAACAAGCACCGGTGCATCGGGTCCAAGCTGAGTTATGACCTCCAAAACATCTTGAAGTAAGGCTTCATTTAAGTCAGCTACCTTGGAATGACTATAGTGTCCTGTGAAACCGTACAATGAAAAAACATGCAAGGCCTGTTTGCAATTTCCATAGGCAAGGACTGCATGTACCCACCTGCACGAATGATACAATCGTTTACGAATGGGACAGTCACCAGGAGGTACAAACTGCATCGGAATGTGAGAACGGGCTACAATAGCAACACCTCCAGGACGACCATTAAGACCAGTGCTTGTGTGCATCGCGGATTTTGCAAATTTAAAAGGCTGAGGTTTGCCCCACACTGCCTGGTAGCCATGTTTTTTAAGCAACAGACAGAGAAAACCCATGTTGGGATTTGGCTGTATGGCGAGTCTCCTGCAATGCAATCACATCAAACGGAAGAGACACTAATAAATCCTGCTGAGCATGAAAACTAGTGACATTGGCCGTCATAACAGTCCATGTTGGAGAATTGTCCAAAGGTGATTTCTCATGTCGCTGCGACGATGAGCAAAAAGTCAAAGATTCAGTTTGGGACGGTGAGGAAATCACTGCTTCTGGACTAGCTTGCGAAGCTTCCTCCGCGGATGGAGCTATTGCAAAAACAGCATCATAATGGGTCGAACCATTATAAGGAACCCAAATAGGGGGATTAATGCTATGAGCAGGCGAAACTACCTGCACACCATGTGCTTGGGCAATCATAATCTGGGCTTGCAAGAGTTCAGCACAAATTAGAAGGGACAAATTACCACCCCAAGTTCCATTGATGGCTAATTGTTCAATGTAGGATGAGAGAGATTCACCTTCAGAGAAAAAGGAAAGATAATCATCAGAATGCTCTGTCAAAAATTGTACTACAGCACTGCGAAGCTCAAGATGAGAAAAATCACAGTGCGCAGCAATGGAATGGAATTGGCAATTGCCATCAGCTGGGGATGGAATACGTTTCATATCACAGGCTTGAAGTTTTAGGTCGATGGCAACCCACGGATTCTGTTTACCCTTCAGACGGACACGGCCACCTCCGCGTCCTGCAAAAGGACTCAACAGTTGGTTTTCTGATCTTTGCGTGGACCTCCCTTGTGTGGAGTACCCTGAGGAGGATCAGTACGCTTGGTACTCGCGGCAGGCAAGGCAGGGGCTTGCATATTTTGCAGTTGTGACATCACTTGTGAAAAACCGTTGTCAATACGATTCGTCAGTCGTTGCTCAGTGTCAGTGAGACGACCTTCATAGGAGGTCATTCTTGCCTCAAGCTCCGTAAACCTTTTTTCATAGGCAGCAGCAATGGTTGAAAACTCAGGCTGATTACCAGAAGAAGGTTTGGAGCTTCTAGGAGCAGGACCAGGAGCTGCCGCTTGTTTCTGCACGGTTTGTCGGATCTGGCGATTTACTGAGTTCGCATGGTGCGTGACATCCTGAATTAGGACACGACAATTTGAGCCTTCATAAAAACGTTCAGGAGGCGAAACATCAGCAAGCAAATACCAAATAGATTCGCCATCAGCAGTAAAAATCTGTCTTTGAGGTAGGACATGCCATCCACCTTTCCAAGCAACGAAATTTGTGATAATGTCTTGGCGGGTGCAACCACGTGGAAGGCCCAAAGCTTCAAACCGGAGTTTGCCCACAATGCTGCGATTACTATCTGCGAAGCGTGGATCAGTGGCTGCAAACAACTTTCGTGCTGCAGCTACGTCTTTGGCAGCAACTCGGACACCGAGATTACCGTTGGCAAACACTAATCCCAAGTGTGACTCAAAGGAGCGTATCAAGGCAAGAGCATCTGAGTATGTCTTCTTGGCGAGCCACAATACCACGATCTCTTGCGCACGCGCAGCTTTTTCTTCCTGGGTGCGACACATCTTCTGGATAAAAAACGGGCCCAAAATACCCGAGGCCTGTAGAAAAAGCTTTTCATGCTTGGTAGGTGCACGAAATGTCGCTCGGTGTGTTCCATCATCTAACTTGCGCCATGCAAAAAAAGGGCAAGTTTCGGCCGTGAGGCCTGTGTGCAAATTGCGGATTTTGGCAGGAATTTCCTTTCGAGAGGCAGCAATGTATGCAGACCAGTTGTCATCTTCAAATACTTGCTTGGAGATGAAGACCGAAAAATCACAATATGCTTCATTGGACCAATCTTTGTCTCCAGATGGGTCAGCAAAACCAACAGGATTGGTGCCAAGCTGAACCATGGTCACTTTCTTGCGAAAGTACTTTCCAAGCAGAGCGTCTCTCAAGAAAGCATATTTCACATGTATGGCAGAGTCGTTTATTCCAGCAGCGATCAAATCGCTGTTTCTGTCACCGGGTAGCAGAACTGCTAATGGCGCAGTGCTGCGAACAGCTGAGGCTTCAATGAACATTTGACGAGTCAGCAACACAAGCCCCGTGGCATTTGTTTTGAAATCTTCGGGAGACAGCTGAAGCAAACCCCCTTCAACATATGTGAGATCAATTTCCAGATCTACCCAACGAGCACGCTGAGGTTTCTCAGGTTTTGTGTGCTTTGGTTTTGGTGTGCTTGGTCGTGCTTTGTTTTTCATGTAAGTAGCCCATGCATCATGTTCCATGGCGACTGCAGGGCCGTCACCAGCATTGCATCCACGAGATGCCGGTGTAAGGCATTGAGTGGCGAGCTCGCCATATGAAGAGGCACGTCTCATGACAGCAAAAAAACCGGAGATCGGACCGGAGAGAAACTGAAGCCCAAGACGGACAATGCGGAGATAGAACTGAGAAGACTGATGCTTGCGAAAACGGGCACAAGGTTTTCTGGCTTGACGATAGCGGCGACCACCAATGAAGCGAGCAGCAGAAACTCTGCGTGGTTTAGCAGAAGCAAAACTGAAAGGCACAAACAGCCAATCAAAAATAAGACGAGCAAGACACCAGGCAAGAAGTGCCCAAAAAATCCAGAATGACCAACTGTCAAACCAGAAGAGAGAGAGAGAGAGATTGCCTGACTGCGCAAAAGTCCGCCAAAAACGACTGACTCGGAACTGTAGGACAGAAACACAAGACGGTCGAGAGGCAGTAGCAAAACGAATCTGTGCAAAAGAAAATCCAGCGAGATAGGATCTCGAACACAATTGACATGTCTTGGACAAACAACTGTAAATTGGCTGCGAGTGCAATGGACATACACATCAAAACTGCAAGAAAGTGCAATGGGACAGTGGCCTGAACACAGCTATTCATGGCCTTAATAGACACTCCACCATGGTAACTCGAAAACATGCCAGGAGCCACAGCCTCTGTCCAGGCCTTCCGGGTGCAGTTCACGGTGAACTTGGTCCCGGCAAGTTCATTCTCGAAGGCTCGCAGGGGAGAGGCGGTGTAGTCGATGCTTTTGGCGCTGCCGTAACCTAGCAAAGGGTTGCCGTCAGCGTGAGGGTTGTGGCGGTTGTAGTTCAACGAGCTGATGGGTCACGCTGCTTGCCATGCAAGCGTTTCCGATGTGGCGGTGGTTGATCCGTGTGGTTTTCTGGTTGAGCTTCAGGGCAATCTTTGATCATCCACTTCTTAAGGTATGCTCTGGTGACAGTTTTTGAGCACTGAGAACAGGTGGGAGGGTTCAATTGAGAAATGTAATGCATTCTTTTGGCTCTAGCAGTACGATTATGCTCATCGATCACACGTTGCAATTCAGCTGTGCGAGTTTCAGATAATTTAGCGGCTCTTGTGGTTGAGCCTTTTTTGTCAACCATATCAGTCAAGGCATTGCAGGGGCGCTCTGCAAACTTAATGGCATGATATGTATGTACTTTTTGCTTGCAAAATTTGCACATTGGGTTTTCGGTGTCAATCACGAAATGGCGTTTTTCTGACTCTGCTGTGGAATTCATTTGGTTCAAAGTATCGGCTAATTGATGATGAAATTTTTCAGTGCGCTTTTCTCCTCGTGTGGGAAGCGCCTCACCTGCTTGGACGCGTTGCAAAAATTCCCGAACCTTGATGGCAGCCTCAATATCAGTTTTAAAAGGACCAAAAGAGTGTCTCTTGCCTTGATGAGGCACGATAGCTTTATAGTTGTTGGTCTTCATATTATACTGCACATGCTGATATTGGGAAGCACCCGGTCGTGTGGATGTAGAATATAGCAAACCGTCCGGACTGTGAGTTGGACGTGATTTGGGGATGGTATCAGGCTGATTGGCTTGGCCTTGTTTGTTGTTCGCATTCTGTTCATGCAGAGTGTCAGGCTTACTGGGTCGTAGAAAGGGTGAGGGATCAAAATCATCAGGTGGGTCAGTGGGCGTAGCAATGTTACACGCTTTGATGATTTCAACCATGGTACGTTGCATGTCAAAGGCAAAGGCACACTGTGATGAGACAACAACGGTTCAGTACTACTTCCACAAAGGACTAAACTGTGATTTATCAACATCTGTTGGATCTGTGCAGCCGTTTGAAGGAACAAACCAGTTCTTTGGGTGCACAATGGCAACTGGTTACATTGGCTGAGTTGGTCAGGATTCAAAAATAGGCTTCTTTGCGTGGACCATGTAGGACATCGCCAAAATAAATGGTCGAGAGCTTCAACCTCCTTCCAACAGAAAGGGCAAACTGGATGTGACACTTGGCGTGCAGAGTATCTTTGTTTCTGAGTGAAAATTGCATCACAAAAATAGCTCTGAGAATTCCTTGATCATGATTTTGCAAAAGCTTGGAATTGAGTCATTCCGTGGTTGTCTTCTTATCAATTCCAACCTGAATCCCTTTCAACGTTTTTCTTGAAGCTGCAGCTCGCTTCCACAAAGCACGTGCTATTGCATACCTGATGAGGTGGAGAAAATACTGGTATGGAATAGTCAATAATGGAAAGATTATCACAAACGGCTCAGTCCACTTCAAATCGAGTTGATGACATGCAATGTGAAACATGGAAGCTGGACCAACCATGTTGGTTTTGCCATTCTTATATTGGGAACGAGCTTGAACACTGGCCATCCATACCTTTTCCCACTGGGAACGTAAATGCACATGTTTAGTCAGCTGGCGATAAGCCGTTTTGAAAATTGCATACCATTTCAACTGCATGGGATCGAATAAATGACCTTTTATGGCAAATAGTGAATAAAATGTCATTGCTTTTGTGCGAACTTTTGCTCCACAAAGCTCGACAAACCGTAGATCGGAGCTTCCGTTCTGTTTGAACGGAACAAGGGCCCATTTCCAGAGCATAAGTGCATTTGGGTGCCCCAGCTGTGGCTAGCAAAGTTTCTTTGGCAGCAACGTTTAGAGGACAAATGGCAATTCTTTGGGCAACAGTAAGGTATTTTTTCGCTCTATAGTCCGCCAAATGCCGTGAACGCTTTTTAGAAAAACTGAGACTAGCGCCGTGCAATTTTTCATCGGTTGCCTGAGAGAATTCAAAAATCTTCAACTTCTGTCTTGCTGCATTAGTGGTAGCAAAAACCACAGTTTTGTCAGTGTTGACAACAGCATCAACTGCACAATCAAACTTTTTGGTCACTTCGATGGCTTGCTGGAAATCGTTACATGAAGTGGAGCGCAAGTTTTTGTCATCAATGAAAGCGCTGGCTTTACATCTGAGTGTGAGCTGATGTGTTTTAATTACTTGGATCCACGTGGCTATCATAGCATTAATGCGAATGATAGCTAACGGACATCCCGACATCCCTGACATATAGAATTGGTATTCGAAAATGCTGGTCCTACCGATTTGCCAATTTTGAAACGTCGCATGATAAACTGGTTGTAAGAAAACATGGCTCGTGATACGTGTCCAGGCATGCCTAAGTCGTGAAGAATTCCAACCTCTATTGGCCATGCGATATTATCAAAACATTTCTGATAATCATAGAGTATCCCAAAAAGGGGGAGTTGTTCAAAATTGGCTTCCTCTATGTCCAGGGCAACCTGGAAATACGAGTCCACAGACTCACGATTGGCAATGCCGCCATGCAATTCGTTTGGAACCCAGGACAAATGCCACGGCTGCAGCTGAGTCCATCGAATTTTAGCCCATATCCTATAAAGGTGAGAGGTCAAAGAAATCGGGCGTATCTGCAATGGAGTATCACCTGTACCTTTTTTTAAGGTTGTCACTGGAACTTCTAACAACTGTGATGGCCATTTTGCAGTGCGTTCAATGCAATGATACAACTGAGCTAACCTGCTGAACGAAGTCAATCCCAAAGCTTTGAGCTCATGCACTTGCCACCCGTCGACACCAGGCGAAGAGGATTTGAGTTTGGATACAACTTCAAAAATGTCGAGCTCCGTGATGTCATTTACTACATAGGCGTTAGTTGCTGAAAATTCACGGTCAGGGGAAAGAGCAGTACGGAATTGCTGGCGAAAGTTAGCATAGCTAGGTGGCTGCTTGTCGACATATCTGTTAAATATGGGCCCCCATGAATCCAGCATCATCTGATGCAATTCCTGGTGCTTGGTCGCAAATTCATGAGGTCCAGTTTTAAAACATGGTGTCATGAAGGGATCATAGTCTTTGAGCCAAGCGTACGTTTGTTTTGCGAGAACCATTCCAATCCTGTATAAGTCGTTCTTTAAAAGTGGCCAGCCTGCGTTGAGAGACCAACTGCTGTTCATCCAAGAGAGCAGCTTTAACTTGATCGAGAGCATGTGTCGTTTCAACAAGGTCAAACGAGTGCAGCCGATAAGGGACTTTAGACATCAACCTGTGCCAGCTGCTTTTTAAACGCTGTTCGAGAGAAATCAACTGATGGTGAGCCAAAGATCCTAAGTGGGGCATATGTGAAATTTTTACCAAGCTGTTTTATGCGTCTCTGCAACTTTAACAGAGCTGACATCCGGTGTGTAGCCGCACCTGTTTCGGGATGGGCTATAGCGGCTTCTACTGGTTGCTGGATAACTTTGGGCACAGAACCCCTACCAATTTGTTTTCGCGACACAATATGACCTTGATTGACTGACAATTGAATGAGAACTTGTTCGGCTGTGCTGGACCAAATTTGAAAAGCGAGATCAACATTATCACTGGTGATGGCAGCATCAAACTCATGCTCAACCTTTTTCCACAAGGGTACTTCGATTCGTAATCTGTCAACGGGTGTAATGTTTGGCA
>Ga0126342_10000137_pt1 | contig 54206 bp, 43 predicted proteins | sample Cyp1metagenome_FD_92528 | JGI IMG/M metagenome (GOLD analysis project Ga0126342, IMG submission 92528) | Coral microbial communities from Lord Howe Island, Old Settlement Bay, Australia - Cyphastrea 1 metagenome | ecosystem: Host-associated > Invertebrates > Cnidaria > Coral ...
ATACATAAATATACATAAATACACATAAATATACATAAATATACATAAATATACATAAATATACATAAATATACATAAATATACATAAATATACATAAATATACATAAATATACATAAATATACATAAATATAATATTTATATATACATATACATACACGTACGTATAGGCTATAGGTATGGGTGTATATACATAGAGATAGGCATATGATATGTTAGTTTTACTTCTACATGTTTTTCAGACCTTTGAGTCGAACTCTGCAAGGTGCACTGGTTGCTTTGGGCCTGGTATCTCTCTCGCTGGTTGTCGCATGGTTCGCCATAGGTCTGAACAGCACAGGCCGGTCAGAACACCTCCATGGTGGTGAATCCTCCCATCCTACAAAATCGTGGGACAAATCGATCATCCACAATTCACTTCAGACCTAAGCAGACCTAAGCAGACAAAAACACACATTGGGGATAGACTCCACATCTTTCCACAATTCCTTCAGTTGATTGTTTCCGAACTCCGTTGCCAGATGCGGAAAGAAATGCCATTCGTGTCCGAGCTCATGCAAAGACTCGGGGATTCCAACGTCTTTGGGGATCGAAAGAACCTTGGCGTTTTTGATCTGTAGGATTCCCGCCACTGCCGTTGTTTTTTTTCACCATCTTCCCTTGATCCAGCGATCCAGCGCCCAGGGTTCTTGTCGCGTCATGGGCTGTGGCTCTGATACCTTTGTGGGAACTTGCCAGTGTGCCTTGGCATGATGGGTGGTAAACCCTGGTCAACCCCCTCAAGAAATGGGACCCCAGATTCACATGGTCAGATAAAACGTTAAACCATAGTTTCCATTAGTTTTCTATGGGGGTTTCATTATGGAACATGAACATGAACTGCAAACTCAGCAAGCTCGGCGGCCAAAACGTCAACACACTGAGCTGTGTGGCAGGTAACGATGGCTGCCAGTACTTCAACGATTGCTGCATGGATTACCATGCCTACTGTGGTGCAGCGAGCCAAGCCTCCCCTGACCCTCCTGCACCTTGGTGGAAAGTCTGAGTTTCTGTGGATTTACTACCAATATCAACATATCATGTGATTTTCATGTCATGTAATATCATATCATATAGTATCATATAATGTCATATGATATCATATAATATCATATAGTATCATATAATATCATATGATATCATATGATATCATATGATATCATATAGTATCCATGAAGATGTTCTAAATCTAAACAGACTGGGGCTGGAGGACATGTTCGGCGAGGTCACTAGGCAGATGGCATCCTGCCAGGCCTTACACGGTTCCTGTCGAGAATTTGGTTGTGGTTCCAACAATCGTGGATGCAACGGTGTGGCCAACTGCAATCTTTGCTGCTTGACACAATGGGTGTAGCGGCTCCCAGAAACCTCCGTTTTTTCAGATTATTTCAATGTTCCACATTTTTCCTGTAAGATAGGGAACATTGGGAATGTTTGGATGTGAGCTGATGCGAGCACTATGAGCATTGCTATAGCTGCTAGAGACGGAACAGACCTGACACTTTTTCCACGCTCCGCCGCTAGCACTGCTACCACGGTGCAGCAATTGAGGTGACTGTTCTTCATCCTGCAATGAGAATGGAAACTGCTGCCACGATTACCAGTACTACTGCTTCGATGGTGGCAGGGACAGCGGAGGCGCAGAAATCGATGGTGATTCCTCTGCTTTCAGCCACATTTCGATGTCTAGTGAGTCTAGTGGATCTAATAGCTAGATGTCGTTATCCGGAATCCAAAATCCGGATGCGCAATCTTTATCTCTTGAGGGTCATTTGGGATTTATCTGGTATTACACTGCTTAAAATCTTCTCCAGGATGGGGTGATGGTGATGGCTATGATGCCTACGGAGACTACGCAGATGGAGACCAAAGTTATGGCCAGGACGAAATGGACCACAATACCACGATGGACGAGGGAACACGATGCTCCAAGCAGATTAAAACAACCAAAATTTGAATTTACCTATATTAAATTATATTTACCTTCTTTTAAGTACTCATAGGAGAAATAAAAAGCCATGGTTGCCACACCCAATGTTCGGATCTGCAGGATGATGGCTACGCTGAAGGAAGTGACTATGGAGATGGAGATGCTTCCCATTATCATCACTACCATTATCACCACCACCATTACCACAGCAGTTACCATGGCGAAGAGGGCGATGGCCGCGATGGTGACGATGGTGGCTCTTCCGACTACCAGGACGGATCTTTGAAACATGATCAATCAATCTAAGATCTATGATCATTTCATCCCCCTCATATTTAAGAATCTCCCAAATTGGGACCCCAAAATCAACAGATACAATACTAAACCATGGTTTTTGTCAGTGTTTCTGTGGCGGGATTAGCCTTGGTGCTTTCCTCAGATGGCAGGACAGCAGCGGTCACTGGGGTCCAGGGCGACAGCGGTCCCAGTTTGGCCCTTGGGGCAAAAACAGCCCCACGGAGGCAGGGCCTTAGCAAATTTTAAAAGCCACGACTCATGATTCATCATGATTCATGATTTGCCAAGAGTCTGACTCTCTGATTTCTATTCGTTTCTTTTCAAAAACCTGTTCTCTGATCCAAGATCAAATGACAGTGATGCGATTCGGGATCACCACTTAGACTCAACATATGTTTAAATCATGATAGATCATGATAGATCATGAATCAGATTTTGAAACCATTATAGAACCAGATATGATATCAGCAAAACTGAAAAGTCTCTGCTGATCAGGTCATTTCCACCGCTCCAGAAACCACCAGCGCTCCGCCCACTCCGCCTCCAAAAACCACCATCGTCTACGAGGCGCAGACCTACGACATTCTACGACATTTTAAAGGGGATCGATTCAACTTGTGACATGAATCAATGGTCCAACTCTATTCAACTCTATTCAACTCTATTCAACTTATAAGCTTAATGCTTCATAGTATGAGTTGAATGGAACAAGAATTCGACAAACCCAGAATCAGTCCCTTTTCAGAGTTGTTTGACTTGCTTGAACAGATTCAGTTTTCAACCACTGTAAAAAAGCACAAACAATTGTCTACAGGAAGCTTATGCACAGGTTCCAGAATGTCAATTGATATTTTTGGCGAAGTTCAAACAGTTCAAGCAGTTCAAGTCCAGTGCTCTGAAGACTTGGCGCCAGGAGACCACTCCAGTGAAACACACCGAAGCCAGGCCAAGGTCCCATGGTCACTATGCTGGCACCCATGGCGCCCATGCTGGCAATGCTGGCCATGCTGGCCATGCTGGCCATGCTGGCCATGCTGCCGCCCAACGTGCGCACGAAAGTCACGAAAGTCACAAGGCGCCGAAGGAAGCGAAGGAAGAGAAAGGGACAGTCGGCGCAGCAGCTCAGAAGGAGACCTACGAGGCAGGATACAGCGGTACTGGCATGGGCGCATGAAGAGTCCCAGGGGAGGGTACTAAGATCATGCACATGGTGATGCAAATGGTGCCCGGTAGCATGGTTTTCTGCTTTTGAACATCCTTATAGCACACAATCACCTTTGAGTCTCATTCAAGCATAGAGTTCTGAGAAAAGTCTTGTGCCCTTTGTTCTCACTCGCAGTCTCACGTGGATACAGTAATATCGAAAAGCCTGCTAGGCAGATTTTATAAACTCCCACTAGAGTTGTCACATTTTTTGATGGTACCCATTGTGCTCGCTGATTTTGCATCCACCATGACGACCAGGAATTCACGGAGAGAGTGAAGAACTCCATGAGCGACGACGCCTCGCGGCATGAGATCTTCTCAGCACACCGAGACGCATGGCAACTCGATGGACGACAGCCACTGGTGACCGTTAGGGGACCGTTAGGGGACCGTTCGGGGACCGTTCGGGGACGGTGACGGTTGGTGGTGGTTGCTGTTCTTGAAAGTTTCTGGATGCTGTTGCTGGTTCTTCATATTTCTGACAGGTGGGGACCATTTTTCCAAGTCTTCCCAAGTCCGAGTCACTTGGACACCCCAGTTCTACGCCATTCAGGTTAGAGATGCTACAATGGCAACAAGTCTCTGGATGCCCTGCGCAAATGATGGACAAGGATGTGGCCAATGGCCCTTTGACTGCAGGAGATTGTTTTCAGCGTTCCGGTCTGGTTTGATCAGAGACAAATGACTCACATATTTTCCAGTGGCTTAAAATCATTTAAAATCAGTTGATCAGTCCAAGAAGGCTTTCTCCAGTTGAGAAGTGGACAAAATGCTGGCACAACGACTGATCGATGACTTATCCATTTTTGGCTCATGAAAATTCATGAAACAAATCACATTCTAATCTCATTCTAATCTCATTCTAATCTCATTAAATTGCATTAGGATTCATTAAGATTTATACTTTTTAAGCATTAGGCGAATCCGTCGCGCAGAGCGCAGAACAGCCTTGAGGTCAGGCTTTAGACAGCATTCCACATGCTCCTTGGCTCTCAGATTGACCGATTGACACCCTTAAAATGCGGGAAAATTTCCTCGTGAGTTATCTAATATGGTGGATATATGATGGATACGCGGCGGATGATTATAATTTATATAATCTGAAATTAGGGATAAGTTAGGGATATCAAATGACATTAATATTGCATCTGAAAACCCGCTCTACCTGTGCTGTTCGTTTTGGTTGTTAAAAACAAGTGCGTGCCAGAGGTTCACGGAACGTCTCTGGCAGCTTGAAGTGAAAGGATAAAGCATGTCACTGAGTTGACATAGGTATAGATCAGGTGTCAATCCATTCTTGGTGGTGAACGTTGGATTTTTTGGGAGCCAATGACTTGATCTTTATCATTGATGTCAGCATGCTTCGTCATCGTCATCATCATCATCATCATCACCACCATAATCATAATTAATGTATGACCCTCCACAAGACAGTCATTTAAGGCCGAATGGCCTTTCTGAAATGTTTGGAAAATTGGGATCGTTCTGCAATGTGCCACTTGTTTCTGCAATGTTTTTTTTACACACAGCATATGCAAATACCTCTAGCGAACTATTACCATCAACCACCCTTCATTAGTGCAATGGGTTGTTTGTTCATGCTTCAACTGAGCAAACTGTATTCTTCTATGTGCAACATGTGCAAGTCAATATCAAATGCGCCCGCTGAGACCAGCCAGCATTCAGTCTTTCACCCAAAAAAGCTGTTGGTGCAATCCACAGTTTGTTACAACATAGGAAAAACATAGGAAAAACATGTGCAGTGATCGAAACCCAACAAGGCAGAAATCCTGATTTGCGCCTTTTACCATCAAATTTCCTGGAATCTGGCAGTCAGGTACTGTGCAACAAACTTAGCATCCAAACCACACACAGCCAGCTCCTGTGAATCATTGATTCCGCTTTTGGCCCTTGCTGGACATGAGCATGGGTGCACGAGTCAAGCATCACCCCAGCATCTCTTATTTTTGAGGCCGACTTGCCAGATCAATGTTGTGGGCCTTTGAGATCAATGAAATCAGTGTCACAAGGCAAAATGACCTGAAACAGGAGGTCAAAGGAAGCTGCCGGTATATAATACTAATACATGTAGATAGATATATATATATATATACTATACTATATACTATTTAATACTAATACTATATACTATATACTATATATATATAATACAAATACATGTATATATACTATATAATACTAATACTATCACATCCATTGAATCCATTTGAATCCACATCCGAATGATCAACTTGCCCGGCTGACAATTTGAGGTGCTCTCTGCAGCGGTTTGTCAACGTCTCTGCACGGAGAGAGCCGGCTGCGATGCGAGTGCCTGGGGAGGAGTGCGCCACAGACCAGGACGCCTGGGAAGTTGGAAGTAGAAGTGCCACAAGGGCGTCATGATATTATCATCCATATATGATTATATCAATATACATATACATATATATATATAATTATATATATATATATACATGCCACCAAATTCTTTCATCCAAGTGTTCATCCACTTCCCAGTTTCCTTTCCGAATTCCATTCGTGTTTCTGGAAAGATGACTCTGTCAGGATTGACGAATGTGTGCTTCCTGAAGAGCACCAATGGCCCGGCGCGGTTCAAAGATAACCCGGGGGTTGTGGCCTCAATGGCCTGCTGCCGTGCTGGTGAGGACTGAAGATCTCCAAAAATTGACATATGAATTTTTGTACAGTTTCCGGTTATAAGTATATATATATATATATTGCAACATCTCATATATATATAATGCATCATAGCATGCTCCTTCTGGAAATAATGCACATTGAATCATATATATACATATTACATATGATGTATATATATATACATATATATGATTCACATAAAAAAAAATGACATTCATCGAATTCCAGCCATTGCAGCGCCACAGGACACCAAGTGTCCTGAACTGGTGCGTGATGCAGACCTTCACACAGACGACTCCCTGCCACCTCAACCAGGCATGGCTACTGATAGCTACTGGATCCTTCAAGATCTTTAAAGAAATCTTGAGATCTGCACTTTTGAAGGAAAAACTATTAACTATTTGTTTAAAAACATGGTGATAATGTTTGGGCCATGTGAAAGTTGAGAAGTTGAAGTGAATTGAATATGTCAATCACAAGTATCTAGAGCGAAAGGATCATTTATCCATGAGTAGTCCTAAAGTTGCAAGGGTTAAATCTTCAAATTCTGCGCTGCGATGGCTTTCTCAATACTTGGATGCTTCAACTGTTGGAGACACTGAGGCTCAAAGCATGTTTGGATTGTTTCCTTGGGCTTTGACGGCTTTGCAAATGGAAATGCCACAGTTCCACAGTTCCAATGCGTCATCTGCGTTATCCCTCCAGTGTCCAGGTGTGGGCAGTGTGGGGGAGTGCCAGCAACTCTGCACCAAAAATCCAAGGCGCAGTGCAGCTCCAGTTGGGATCCATTTTTGTGAGTCTTAAAGAAAGGTACAGCCAGGTACAATATTTTACAGGGTGAAAAACAGCCTGAACTTGTTGGGAACTTGTTGGGAACTTCTTGGCCGCAAAACTCGGAGGAAATTGACCAATTGCCAGCTGAAACCAACTGGATGGCACAGGTGCAATGCTTTTACCTGGGGCGCGGATCGGCACCTTTGCTGTAAGCTGAGGACCAGAGACCAAATAAACTTTAGATCCCTTCCAAGCTGATAAGCTGGACAGTTTCTTTTTGGATTCTTTTTGGATACTAATCATATATATCATATTGGATAGATTTGGATAGTATATTGGATAATGGTATATGTGCTAGTATATGTGGATAGTATATTGGATGATTTCAGATCTCAGGCAGAGTGACGGGTTGATCGGGTTGGATTGGAGTTGCACCGAGGAATACCCCTGGGCTCACGGATGTGTGTTTCATGAAGACCATCGCAGAGGGCAATGCTCCCAGAGTGCTGGAGAAACCTGGTGTGGTGTCAGGCTGGGTGCTGAGTTTTCAGGCCAAAAAGTGACCAAAAAAACGCCCAAACGTGGCCAGAAGTGATGGTTGAAGTCCAAAATGTTCGAGATGAATTTGGGTCAATGGATTCAAGATCTTTTAAAGTTCCAATACTTCTTGGTCTATGGTTTTTGACTTCACCAATACTTTGGTGAAGCAGCACCGCAGTGAACGCCCGAAATCCCTGATATGCTGTGGGATCAGTGTATTATAGGACATTCGGACATTACTTGATAATATTGATATATTCTACACACTTATACCCCTTTCTTTATTAGGACGATAAACCTTGATGGATTTCATCTCTAGAAACATGACTCCCAAAAAAATGCCTGGTCAACGATGGCCTGTCAGGCCTGCCATGTGGCTGTCGGGCCCCAGTGGAACATGCCTTGTGGCCACAGAATGAGGCGATCATCCGGATCATCCCTAAATTGCAGCCATCTAAGTCGAATCAAGTGACAATCAAGTGACCAAAGTTGTCCAAAATTTGGTTTCACCTGGGATTTCAGAAGTTCCAAGTGTCCAAAGTTGCTATAGCCATTCACATTTCAGCAAGCTTCCCAGCTTGGTCTCCGAGCTGTGAAAATCGCCAGGTGGAACTCTTCAAGATGCCAGAGCCAGGAAGTCCACAACCAGCTGAAGTTGGGTCGGCCTACTGCGTGATCCTGCCACTCAGAGAAACTTCTAATGGCACAAAGAAATTGTACTGGAATACGTAATAACCCACTAAAAAATAGATGGCTGAATCTGGTTTAATATGGTCTACTATGGTTTAGGGACAAAAAAAAACAAAGTTCTAGATCCATAGAGTCCATGGTATCAGATGTTAGCCCTTTGGACGCTCTGAGGATGAGACCCTACACCTATGAGGCTTCGTTGTTGCAACTTCAGTTCAACCAGAGGAAGGGTGTCTTTGCTTGTCCTGGTTATGATGTCTTCAGCAACCAGGACGGCAACGCAATCTCTTTGGTGGGGGATGAAATGTGGGTAGTTTCTAGCTATTGCATGCTGCCCGCAGGAAATGATCTTGGCAGATGGGCTGAAGACAAAAAAGATCCGCAGCAGTCAGATGTGTGAAGTCGGTGGTGAGTAGCTCAACTGCACTATGACTTTACATGCAAAGATATGCCAAGATATGCCAAGTGCAGTGTGCTGCAGTCCCAGTCTTTCAGTAGCCGGCATCGAAGGTTTGTCTCAGCAACGCTGTAAGCATAAAGATCCTTCCCCGATCTCATCGAAATCATCGAAACAGCGAGTCCCTCAGCACCGGCAGGTTCAAAACAGCTTTGAATCTTCGGATTTTCGCGGCATTTTGGAAGGAGGTCTTCACACGGAAGGACCTGTCGCCGTGGCAGGAATTGACTTGTTGCAGTCGTTGCTGATGTTGCTGTGGATGTCCTTGGTGTCCTTGAGATCATTATTTTTGTTGAGATGGCTACCATAGATTGGAGGGTTGGGTTGGGTGCCAGTGACACTGCTCATGGTGGATGCTGTGGATCTGCCACCTGTTCCATGGCACTGTCTGAACTGTGAGTGGCATCATCTGTCACCTCATAACTTCTCTGAAGGACTACATGAATTACAACTGGCTGGTCAAGGCGGCTTCCTGTTGCGACTTTCTTGATGTTTCACCAAGAAGACATGCTTCACCAAGCATTCCCTGATCAGCTCCACTGTTTCCAAAAGCGTTCAAAAAGCACGTGCAATTTATATCGTTTGGGGAGAAAGCAGAGAACCCTTCCAGGTGTATAGTCACAGCAACTAAGCAGATCTAAGCAGCCAGGCAGATGCAGATACTGTCTTCTTTTATCATCGTTTGCCTGGGCTTCTCCAAGAGTACGAAGACAGGGCATCCAGTCCCTCTGGTGAGGGCGTCCCTTTGTCGAACAGGGCTGAGGATGGTGATGGTGACGTATCGACTGGGAAAGGTTGGAAAAATGTTCCGATGCCGACACCAAGGGTAGATGCAGTAGATGCATATAGACTATGGTAGACTGAATATGGTCATCATAGTCTCACCGCTGCGTATGTGCCTAACTCAATCGGTTCGAGCACGGCTCTTGCTATCTGTTGGTGCAAAGCCTGCCTGGTGCTTTAAGAAGTCCCTACAGGATGCTGAGCAGGGGGGACAACGGGGACAACAGGGACATAGCCTTGTGTAATCTTGTGGAATTCTGCTTGCATTCTGCTTGCATTCTGCTTGCATTCTGCTTGCTGAAAGATGGACTGGTGAGGTCTACTTCAACAACTGCAAGTTTGGCATGCATGGGCCGTTGGAAGTATTCTCCCAAAATGCCATCTTAGCTCTGCAGGGGCACTTCAAAGACTGCTGCTTGGCATGGGCCAACACGTCAATTCTTGGGCTGGATCTGAAATGGGCTGCGGTGTCAACCTGCCTGTTTAGCTGTTCCAGGTTATTTCTATTTCAGAAAGCTGTGCAGCGGAGATTGCAACTGGACTGCATGAAAACCTGAGGACAACTGCTTCACGTTGATCCTGAAGATGACATCCTACATGTACCATTGCAGTATCTACTAAATATATATGTATATATATATATTGTAACATATAGATAGTATATTGTATTACATAAGATTAGTTGCCAACTTCCTAAATGACAAAACATCTCATTTATCGTGTTTTTTTTGCACATGTGTATCATATTTCTACAGAAAATTCCATGGTTTTTCTCTGCGGGGTCGCCTGGGTCTTCGCCTGACAGGCCATTGGGGCGAAGACTTGTGGGTTGACCAATGCTTGAAGCGCCGAGCCAACGACCGGTGCCCAGTGGTTTAGATCTTTTCAAAAGCCCTCAGAAAACGGTGCAAAAAACAAGGCTGGTGCAAACCAGGAGGTTCAAAATAGGAGTGAGGGCTAAAGCATATGGGCAGATGGTGTTTTGTTTTTTTCTGCAGAAGTTTGTTTCCACACGACAGACATGGACATAAAAATTGGACATGGACATGCAATTTTGTTGCCCCATGTTGCATCGTCCAAAAATCAACTCTGGTACAAGGAGCTGACAGGTGTTCGGCTGTGGGCTGGTGGACACTGATGTTTCCAGAAGCTTCTAGGGTTGTGCCTCCGAAATCCCAGGCTTCTATTGGCCATGACATGCCATGACTTAAAGTTGATGTAGATCAGTTCTCGACTGTTTCCTTCATCGCGGTCTGAAAATTCATGAAAATTGATGATCAGATATTACTTTAAGTGGTTATGGTTTCTGTGTAGAGCGAACGAGGAAACCATTTCGCGGGTCAACAAGTACGGCCTGTTGGAGGAACAACATTGTGATCCAGAGGAGATCGCAATTCGCACGGCACGGCACTGATATCCTGGCAACATGAAACCTGGCCGGGATGCGTATCTTGTATTATCTTGTCGCCAGACGCCAGGAAGACTGGGACAGCTGTGAAAATCCGCACAAGGCCAGGATTATTTCAAGGATCCGGTTACAAAGACAGCAAGATGGTCTGCAAGATGTTCTGACATAATGTTATGATGTTGAAAAAAACATTTGTCACACCCCATGTCACCATGCGAACGCCGAAGTTGCTGGCATTCTGTGGCCAAAGGGGTGCCAAGCGGCATCACTGGTGGATGAGTTCCTTTGACACAACCCATGTGTCAATCAATGTGTAGTTTCTTGATGTTTCTGATGTTTCTGGTGTTTCTGGTAGTGGTTTGCAACCGTGAGGTTTATTCATGTTTATTCTATTGTGGTAATTGTGGTCTAAGGCATAAATATCATATAAATCCTTTCAGAGCGTTAAGGGATGTTAAGGGCATGCTTTTTCCACCAGCGCAGGTGGCATTTCATCCCTTCAAGTCGGAATCATCTTGGCAGCGATGCATGCAACATGCCGGAGGTTGAGGTGGGATCTTTCGCATCTGTGTAGTGTTTTGCTGGAGATGTCACGGTCACGGATTTTGCATCTGAGTTCACTGCCAGCCCAACTTGCTTGTGCAGTACCCCAGGAATCGAATCCCAAGACCAAGAACATCCAATCGATGATTACCAGAAAATCCATGAAAATCCTCAAGATCTAGCCTCCAAGCATTCCGCTTCGCATCCTTCGAAGCTGATCGCAGGTTCAAGAGCGTTGCTTGGTCCAGTGCTGTCCGGTGCACCGTAGGTCTGGTTTCACCATAGTGAAATCGCTGACGAGCTTCCGTGGGTCATGGTTTCAGAAAGTCACGAAAAAAAATGCCGAGTGGGTGACTCGAAGTTACACACCAGGAAGCCCTGAAAATTCAATGCTCCAAGATTCCAAGATGGAATGACTTATAAAAAAACTGCTTTGATTGAAGCAGAAGACGACCCGCATCAAGTCAGGATGTGAGAGGTTGATCTTGGCCTTTGTCAAAGGCCAGAAACCATGAAGATTGTCGATCTGAATCAAGAGGACTCATTTCCATATCCTGCCATCCGTGAATACATGTGAAAACATGTGAAAACAAGAATGTAGTAACACTTACCAGTTGCATCCGGTTGCATCCAGTCCAGTTCGAAAGATTGCGGTCGCTTTCTGCCTCGTGTCACTCTTCGACACATTGTTGGCATCACCATGTCACCGACGTCGAAAACAACCGGCCACCGGCCCCCAGCCCGCCGGGCCCCACCCGGCCCCATTGCGCCATTGCGCTGCATCGTGGTGACATCGAAAGGTTATGAAATCGACCAACCCACGTCTTGAAAATATGTGGAGCATTGTGTCTAGCTTTTATATGCCTTTATGCTGAGAAAGGCAGACTCCTGGAATTGTAAGAAGACCGCTTACTTTCTTTTGGGACATATTATATGAATATATATATATATATGAATTATATGTTCCTTTTTTTGTTGTCCTTTGGAGTTGACCGAGCAATTCCCGTACTCAAAGCCGGCAGTGTGGCCGATTCCCGGTGCTGAACTCGCAGCAAAGTCCAATCACCGGGGAGCGGAGTCCAATCCTACAAGGCAAACGAGGCAAAGGATTTATGAGTTACCTGTGAGTCAGTTTCAAACCCTTCTCCAGCTTTAGCCACTTTACTATAGCCACTTCAAGGAACATACTGCTTCTTAGGTTGAATTTAGATTAATTATTTAGCTTGGTATCATGATGTGCTTATGTTTGCAAGGAAAGTGAAGACGCAACAGAGTGGAGAACGACACAGGCATCTATGACATAGGTGTGATGTAATGCCATCCCAAAATAAGAAATGTATAAGCATGTAACACCTAATATGACTCTCTTTTCACGATTTCCAGGGGGGACCATCGGATAATGCTCACCCGGGCGCCAGAGACATGGGGGCTAGTTTGTGGTGCTCTCGCTGGCTGTTTCAGCATCTTTCAACCACAAAATATGTCAACAACTTGGAGGCCACACTTGCTCCTGCATCGACTGCATAGACCCATGGAGAAACATTGGAGGAAAACCTGACCCATTGGCCCAGAGTGGGAGAATCTGTCAAGCTATGGCTATGTCAAGCGTAAAAAGGTCTTCCTCCTTGGTCCAAAGATGACACCTCTCCTGTGCATCACTTACCTAGAGGCGGCGCGTAATCGCGCGGTGACCAGAAACAGACGTCAGCTGTCCATTTCCAACACTTGGGTGACTTGAAACACCTATACACAGCTCAACTTCTATCGGAGAGCTGAGAATGTTCAATGCTGGAAAGAGTGCAATGAATTGCACTGAAACATGACAATATATCGATCGCCTTATCTTATCTTGGCCTGAAAGAAGAGAGGGGTTTGGCGAATCATTTGAACATCTTTGAACATCTTTGAACATCTTTGAAGCACCGAGGCAAAGCTTTGCGCGTTTGGGTCCATCGCTCTTCGCCTATGGCCTGTCGTGTTTCTTGGAGTATCAGCACCTGCAATTTGCAAGGCCCGTAGGACCCATTTTTCGGACCCGTAGGAAACCAAAAGGCAAAACATCAGTTTGACGTAGCATGAGTTGGTTCCCACATGTTCCCACATAATCAATCATAATCAAGCATCCAGCATGCTTCCATGCTTCCATATGCTTCCCATTTGGGTCTCCAAACGACCATGCGGTTTGTGCATCGAAGATGACGCCACTGATGAGGTTTGGCCTTGTCGCCATTTCCATCGGACTGCATCCAACTAGACCTTTCTTCGTTGCCTCATGGTCTCGTACAACCAGGTGCCAACGGAACACATTGGATGTGGACGGCTACCCTCTGGTAAACTAACATAGCTATGGAAAATCACCATTTTTAATGGATGGCCATTTTCAATAGCTATGTTAAATTACCAGAGGGTAATTCTAATGGTCACAACAGCTTGACGTTTTTGGAACCGGCGAGTTCGCCTCAGTTGAGTCTCAGTCATCGGGGGTCGTACCAACTGCGCTAAAGACTGACGGGTGAATTGGCCACGCATTGTGACGTCGTGGAGAAATGCTGGAGCTACTTACATTGTGAGACGTTTTTATGTTATTTTGTCCCAGTATATCCTATGGTTCACCCAAATTGGGAGTTCAAAAATCATTGACCACTCCATGACTTGACATGACAGTAATCCAATGATATCGATCATGATTCAGCTCCAGGCCTGGTCTCGTTGGTCTATGGAGTGGCTCAGTTGGGCTCATTGCTTTCAGCCTTGGATCTTGTCCACTTGGGATCTTCCCTGGCCGCTTGGTTCACTTGCTTCACTTGCTTCACTTTATTTTCTGAGTCCTGAGACCAAATGGCATGGCATGGGACATAGATGATATGTGGGGATATATGGACATATTGATGAAATATCATGAAATAGGATAAAATATCATGAACTATGATGACACATGGGATATTTTTTTGGAACTGCCGGATATCTTGGAAGCTGATAGAAGCTGTTTGTTGTGGGCATGGCTGTGACCAAACGGGTGGTTGGACAACCAAAACAAGGAGCTGTAGTTTGTCTACTTCGTAGGGGGATCCATCCTTGTTTTTAGCCAAGTCAAAACCCTTGTAGTCCACGGTTTGTTGGCCATGTTGCTTTGACTGAGTTTTTGCACAGCTTTGTGCGCTTCGAGCTCCTGATGTCCGTGTTTGGCTTGTCAGAATCCCAATGCGTTGCTGACTGCACCGTATCTCCCTGACGGCAGCCTTGGCACATTTTGGCAGCTGTAGGTCGCGATTGGAATCCTCTCCTCCGGTGTCAGATTTCATTAACCCCGAGCTGACAGTGCCCTTGAGACACTCAATATGCAGTAGAGCCAGGAGGAACGTGACACAAAAAGGGCTGGCAGAATCAAAGTAGATCAGAATGACAAGAGAATGTATATACTTACAATGCATATCTATATTTATATGTATACATATATGTATAAATGTATATACGGATAGATATCAAAATACATACATTGGTTTGCATCTCTGTGAGCAACATACTAGAGACACCAAGACATCATTTGATGGCACAGTTCTGAGTCGAAGATTTGAGGGTCGCCTATTGTCATCGCCTAAGGAAGCCCCATATGTCCTGATTTCTTGCTGTCAGTATACGGTATGGTCGGGAAGCCCAGCATGCTGCAGACTAAGATTTTGAGCCAATGGATGATGGATATTGATGGATGACATCCTATGTGTCCATGTTTGATTTCACATCCAGGTTTTCGCACATGGTTTTAACATGTGGGATGGGGTTTATTGTCAATATTGTATCAATTCTTCAGAGTCGTTCAAAGTTGTTCATGGTAACTAACCGCAACATTCCACAACATTACATAATAACAAATGGCTATCAAATGGTATTGACCATTATTCTATGGCACTAACCACTCTTAACCATTATTATATAACCAAACATTGCTCCCATTCCTCAAGCGAGGCCAAATTAGAGTCGCCTCTCTCAACTCTGGACTCCACATCCCTGGACTTATTGCTGCCATCGAAGTCTCTCGTACGTCGGGGCCTTGAAAAGGCGCCATGTTTTGACGTCAAAACATGTAGGAGTGCACTTGCCATGCAGTCTAGCACTTGCCAAGGGGCCTTTTTTGTGATTTATAGAACTTTGTAAAAACCAGATCTGCCAGATATTAACCAATATTAAACACTTCTAGCCAGATATTAACCAGATATTATGTATTTCTTTGTTTCGTTGCAACATCTTTCAAACATCAACCACCAACCATCGATCTGAGGTCTGGGTTTGGTGCCTTCATTGTTTGGATTGACCGCCATGGGCTTCTCGTTGCCAGTGTCGGACTCTGTGCATTTGGAGTGCGGATGCCCATCAGAATCCCAGGTTTTGGACCATCATTTGAAGTTTCAATATGTCCCCCTTGGACCATCACTGACCATCATTGTCATTCAGCATCATTCAGCATCATTCAGCATCATTCAGCATCATTGACCATGGAATACCATGAAAGGAAACGGTTTTTGTCCATGGCACACCTTTGAAATGGCACCATGGCTTCAGGTCGCCGTTGTTCTTGCGCAGCTTTGCACGGGGCGGGTTCTCGCTGTCAGCCTATGGCATGACCAGACCTGGAAGCCTGTCGTTTGGAGACTCAGAGCAACACAGCCATGGGGCCGCAGGGAAATGCAGTGGAAACTGCAGTGGAAAGGCAAGAAGCTTCCTTATTTTATCTTATTTTGTTATAAAAAAAGCCACTGGCAATGTTTGCTCTCACTAAATCCTTAGTTCAACATGTTTCAAGATGTTTCAACATGTCTAAACCTCAATGCTTACCCAGCTAACCCCACAAAGCACATTGACTGAGGTCAATCTTGGATCATATCTCCTTGGAGCCGCTTCTATCACCGAGATCCTTCCTGCGCATGGGTTTCTGCCCATCGGTTTTTGGCATCCAACGCCCTGGTTTGTTTCTGTTGACTTTGGACTTTGCATGGCCAGATTTCTTCATGTCCTTGCGTGGCCTTGCTTGTATTGGATCCGAGTCACTCATCTATGGCCTGAGCCACATGGAGCTTTTGCTGTTTGCGTTGGACTCTATCTTCATGAGCTTCTTGCTGTCCTTGCAATCCTTTGCACGTTGCGAGTCTACTCTATTCATCTATGGTCTAAGCCGCGTTGGTCTTGCATTGTCGGTCTTGGATTTTGTCAATGCAGGGTCATCACTGTTGTCACATGCCTCCGTTTGCTTGGGCGTATCCCTGTTCCCATACAGTACGTGTTCCCTTGGTTTCTTGCTGCTTATTCTAGATTTCATCTCCTTAGGTTTGGCTGTGCTGTTGCATGGACCTGCATATCTTGGCCTTATGCTGCTTACGTATGGTCTAACATGGATAGAATTGTCACTCCCAATACTGGACATCGTTTCCTCAGACAGTTCTCTATTTTCACGTGGCCTCATGTGTTTGGGTTCCAGCTTGCTGCCCTATGGAGTCACTTGCTTGGGTTTTTCACTGTTGATTTTGGACCTTGTCCGGATGGGCTTGAGCCTTTCTGTCAGAGGCTTTTTACGATCAGAACCACTTCTATCGGTCTATGGCATGTCTTGATCAGATGCCTTTCTGTTGATCTTGGACTGTATGTGTCTTGGGAGCTCATTGCCCCTAAAGAGTTTTGCATGCCCAGGCTTGCTGCTGTTCCTTTTCGGCATGGCACATCTTGAAGGCGGTTTGCCTGTTCTGGACCTTGTGCATATGGGCTTTCCTTTGTTTCTCAGATCTTTCGCATGGCTCGAGTTCTTCATGTTCATCTATGGCATCTCCTGTTTAGGCTCATTCCTTTCTGTCCCAGGCCTGTGTGAGTTTGACAGCACCTTGTTTCTCCGGGCTCATTTGCGCATAGGTTTAGTCATGTTTGTTTACGGAGTGTCGTGTTTGGGCCCTTCCCTGTCAGTTCCTGACATGATCGCTTTGGAACTGTTGATGTCTTTGAGAAGCTCTGCTCATTTGGACTCCGTGCTGTCCATTTGGGGCTCAACATCACTTGAACCCATTCCATCATTGTTGGATTTTCTGTCCTGTGGTTCTTCTTTGTCTGCTCGTAGCTTCGTGTGTTCGGGCTTGGCATTGAGCATTTTCGGCCTCACGCAGCTGGGGTTTTTGATGCCGGTGCTGGATCACATTGCCGTAGGTTTGTCGCTGTTGCCACACACCTCTGCACGCCCAGAGCTGCTGCTGTTTGTCTATGGCATGACCTGGCTTGGATTCATCTTGCCATTACCGGATTACGCAGACATTGACCCACTTTCGTTGCTGAAGAGTCTTATGCACTTGGAGCCATTTTTGCCCGCATATGGAGTTAGCACCTCAGGTTTTTCCCTGTTGATCTTGGACTTCATCCATCTTGAACTGTCACTGTCCTTGCAAGGTTCCTTGTGCCTTGGTTTAGCCGTGTCTATTTATGGCGTTTCCAAACTGGGATTCTTGTTGCCAATTCTGGACTCTATCCATGTTGGCTTCTTGCTGTTGTCAAGATCTCTCTTGTATCTTGGACTAGCTCTCCTGGTATCTGGAATGAGTGGACTTGAATCATTCCTGTTTGCTTTGGACCATGTGCACATCGAGCCCTTCACACCTTCGCACAGCCTTTGCCGGACAGAATCTTCACCCTTGGCGTACGGAGTGTCACTCTCAGGCAGCTTTCTGTTGGCATTGGACTTTGTACTTCCAGGTTCCATTTTGTCAATTCAAAATTCTGCGCAACTTGACTTCAGCCTGTCAGTTTATGGTTTGACCAGACTGGGATTTTCTCCGTTCGCCTTGGACCTCGCTACTTTGGACTTCCCACTATTTGTGCAAACCCTCATGTGTTTAGGTTTTCTGCCACTAGTCTTTGGTATGAGTTGTTTGGACTCTTTGCTTTTACTGTTGGAACATGCTGTGCCAGATCCTCCCTTGTTGCTACAAACCTTCATGTGCTTGGGATCGTTGCCTTCCGTCTACGGCGTGACTTGCCTGGGACCGTTGCCTCTTGCGCTGGACTTTCTGAACCCTGGAAGTTTCATGTTTCTGCGGTCATTCCTTCGCTTCGGTTTGGCCATCTTGGTCTATGGAACAAGCTGCTCAGGCTTCTTGCCTCCCATGTTGGATTTCGCCTGTCCAGACTTGACCATGTCTTTGCGAACATTTTGCCAACCTGAATCTGTCTTGTCCGTCTTTGGTTTGTCGCGTCTTGACTTCACCCTGCCGATTCTTGATTTCGTGCAGATGGGATTTCCTCTGCCACTCCAGGGCTTCAATTGCTTGGAACTGGGAATGTCAACATATGGCATGCTTTGTTTGGGCTTGAGCTCGTTGGTGTTGGATTTCTTAGATGCAGAGCCACTGATTTTCCCCCGGGCATTCGTACACCTTGGACTATCTCCTTCCGCCTTCGGACTGATGCGTCCTGACCCTCTCCTGTTGCTGCTGGACTTTGTCAATGCTGGTCTCTCTTTGTCAATGCGTAGCCTTGTGCGAGCTGGAAGTGCACCTTTGGTCTACGGAGTAACTTGTCTTGGATCATTTTTGTTGGTTTCAGATTTTGCACTCATCGATTCGCTCATGCCATTGCAAAGGCTTGGACGCCTAGGATTTGCCCTGCTCATATTGCATGTCCCAAGGTTCGGTTTCACAGCATCCACCTTTGATTACTGTGGGACAGGTTCATTGGCGTTCTCACAACACTACGCACGACTCGATTCTGCAGCATCACTGTTCCACAACGTGCGCCTTGACTCATTGGTGTTGCTGTCCGACAGCATGACCATCGGATCTTCAATGTCAGTGCGTGCTTTTGCACGCTTGGGCTCGGCCATTTTTCTATTCTCCTTCGCGCGCTTCGGATCCGAAATGTTGACCTTAGACTTTTTGCACCTTGAATCATCCATGCTGCCAAGGGGTGTCTCACGCACTGGCTCCACAGTCTTCATTTGGAGCCGTGGCCGGCTAGCATTGTCCTCGTTTGTACCTGACTCTTTGCATTCAGATTCCTCTCCCCTGATACGTTCTCTTTCACGTACTGAACTTCACTCCTCACTTGCTGGACGGTCCCGAACTGGTTCGAGCCCATTCTTCTTGGATGCTGTTCAAATTGGCTTCTTTCTATCGCTCCAAGCTGTTTGCTGTTCAGAGTTCTTCGTTCCATTGGTAGGTGTTGGTAGCTCTGAATTCAGCCTGCCTCTCTTGGACAGAATCACCCTAGGCTCCTTTCTGTTGCTCAGAAGCCCCGCGCAACTGGAGTTGATGCTACTGGTGCTGGCATTTGCCAACATGGAACTGTTGGTGTCGCTTTTGGACCTCGCAGAATTTGGCTTCATCCCGTTGTCCCATAATTTTGGAAGAGTTGATTCGACACCGCCGGCCTCCTCATGTGCACAGTTTGGGCTGCCTTTGTTACTCTTTGATTTGTCATACTCTGATTTGGTGGCATCAGCCAGAAGCGCTACGCAGCTTGGATCCATGCTGCTCTTGTTTGGCATCTTCACCATGAACTCGTTGATGTTGATTCTGGATCATTCGAACCTTGGGTTACCTCTGTTGCTGAGAAGCTTTGCACGTCTTGGAAGTACGTTCTCTGCATTTCAACGTGGATCGATGGACTCCTTCATATTTACCCTTGATGCGCAGTTGCTGGACTTGTCCTTGTCGCTCAGGTCCCTGTTGCAACCAGACTCTGCGTTTTTTCTCTTTGGCATGACCAGAATGGGTTCCATGGCGTTGCTTTCCGATGCAACAATCTTTAGCAGTTTCATGTCACCAAGATCATTTGCGCATCTGGAGTCATTTCTTTTGGTCTATGGCCTTAGTCGTTTGGACTTGACGTCGTTGCTGTCAGATTCCGCTACGTTAGACCTGTCGTTGTCGCTCCACAGCCTCAAGTGCTTGGGTTTCAACTTGAGTATCTTCGGCACTCAACGATTTGAGTTGTCACTCTTGGTATTGGACCTTCTAAACTCGGGCAGCTTGTTCTTGCTACGATCCCTCTCGAGGTTAGGCTCCACAACCTTGCCCTTCGATACAGGCAGATTGGATTTCTCGATGTTTGCCCTCGACTTCTTGCATCCAGGATTGTTGCTTCCGCTCAAAAGCTTTGCATGACTGGACTCCAGATTCCTTGCTTTTGGCAAGACTAATTTGGGCTTCTTGATTTTGCTCTTGCATTTCGCAAGTCCCGAGAGTTCCTTGTCACTCCAAAGCCCTTCACATCCTGAGCCTATGTTGTTCGTTGTAGGTGTCAGCAGACTAGGCTTGTTTCAGTTTGTGTCGGACCATTCGCTCATCGGCTCCTTTGTGTCCCTTCGTAGTTCTGCACGCTCCGGATTTACCATGTCGGTGCTGGACATTTCTTTCTCCGGATCTCTGTCGTCGCTTCAAAGCCTTGGCTATTTGGGTTTAGTGCCACTTACCTTTGGTCAGACAAATCCAGAGTTGCTGCCATTGATTTTGGATGCCACTTGCCTGGAGCTGCCTCTCTTAGCACATAGCTTCAACAGGCCAGGTTTGACCGTGCCAATTTTGGGTATGACATGCTGCGGCTCCATTGTTTTGCTATTGGATGCCATGAGAATTGACAGCTCTCTTCCTCTAAGAGCCGTGGCATAATCAGGGTTCATCATTTTGCCCAGTGGCATCAGTTGCTTTGAATTCTCTTGCTCAATCATTGACTTCATGCCTTTTGGACTGATTCTGCCACTGCAAAGTACGGGAAAGTTGGGCTCATCATTCTCATTATTTAGCAGAAGCAGCCCAGGGTTATCCTCCCTGCCTTTGGATGCTACGTGCTTAGGATTCTCCCTGTTGATGCAATCCTTTGGACAATTGGGATCCCTGTTTTTCATCTTGACGGCTGTGCGACCTGACTTGTCGCCCTTGGTCTTTGATCTTGCCGGCTTCGGCTTTTTCACATCAGTGCGAGACCTCGGCTGTTTGGGTTTAGTGTTGTTGTTGGTATCCACCTCCCGTTTCGGCTTGTCCATGTTCGCCTTTGACATGGCGCACACCAACTTCTTGTTGTCCTTAAGAGTTCTCGCAAAAGCTGGAAGCCAGCCATCCCCCTTTGGGCATTTCCGACTGGGTTTCAGCCTGCCTCTTTTGGACTCCTCACATTTGGACTTGCTGCTGTCAATAAGGCATTTTGCACATCCAGCCTTTCCATTCTCTATCTTTGGATCTGCAAAGTCAGAATTCATGCTGTCATTTTTGGATGTCATGAGAATTGATTCAACGCTTTTACTACAATCCTTTGGATGGCTTGAATCTATCTTCCCAGCCTTCGGAATGGGATGAATGGGCTTCTTCCCGCTTGTGCTGGACCCTCTGCATTTAGAATCGTTCTCGCCGACAAAAAGCTGTGCATGTTTGGAGCCATCGTTTTCCATGTTCTCAAAGGCACGCTCAGGGTCAATGCTGTTGCTTCTTGACCACACTTTGTTGGACTCCTTTTTGTCGACTCGATCCCTGCAACAGCTCGGAAGCGCGTTCAGTTGTTGCGGCATCAGCAATGCCGGATCTTTAATGCTAGTCCTGGACCTTGCCCATCTCGACAGTGTTTTGTCCTCAAAGGGATTTGCGAAATTTGGACTCACTTTGTCAGTCTTTGATTTTTTGCATCTGGAGTTCACTCCTTTGCCAAGGTCGTTCTCATGACTGGGTTCAGCATTCTTCCCAACTGGTTTGGCATGCTTTGAGCCATCGTTGTTTGTTTTGGATCTCTTGCACCTGGACTTTGTGTTGTCGCTGCATAGCCTTGGACATCTTGACTCTGCGCTGCTCACGTTGGACTTTTTGCGTCTGGGCTCGTCCTCGTTTCTCCGAAGTTGCGTCCACGTGGCATTCTCGGCGTTGATCATTGGAGCTGCTCGATTTGGCCTCCCCTTTTCGATCTCTGATGGCATGCTCTTGGGGTCTTTGTTGTTCATCAGGTCCTTTGCTCGAATAGACTTCCACTCATTGGCATTCCAACGTGTGACCTTGGGATCCTCCACACCAGCATCCGACTCCCTCAACTCAGACAGCTCTTTGTCACCACACAGCTTCGCCAAGTTGGGGTCCGCATTCTTAGCCATGTCATCCACACAACTAGATCCATCATTGCTGTTACTCGACATGGTCTACAGTGGCTCTTCGATGCCATCGCAAAGCTCCTGTCGGCTGGACTTCTCACTTTTGATCATGGACTTTCTGGCACTTGGATCTGTGCTGTTGGTCCATGGCCCTGCACGATTGGCTTCCACGGTCTCCGCTTTGGACTTCCTGCATCTGGACTCCACCCCGTCAGTCCGAAGTCTTGCTCGGTCTGGATCCATTCCATCAATTCGCAGCTCCATTCATGTGGGCTTGGCCTTTCCTCTTTGTGGCTTGGGCCACCTGGAGTTCACACTTTTTGCCTTGGATCCTGTGCAGCTGGGAAGCCTTCTGTTGCTTCGAGGCTCCAGTTGAATGGACTTTGCAGCACTGATATTGGATCATCTCCGTTTAGGTCTCGCCTCGTTGATTCGGTCTGTGGCTCACTTGGGATTCCCTTTCTCCGTTTTCTCCGCAGCGCGCTTGGGGTTTGCACCCTCGGTATTCGATAGTACGCACCCAGGCAGTTCCATACTGCTGCAAGCAACGGCACAGCTTGGTTTGTATTTTTCAATTTTTGGGGAAAGTTGTTCAGACTTGACCTTGCTGCTCTTCGACTGTACCACTTTGGGCTTCTTGATGTTCATCCGAGCCTTGGCCTGCTCTGGATTTTACTTCTTGCCCTTCAGTCGTGCGCTGTGCGGACCAAGCTTGTCGATTTTGGATTTCCTTCACTTGGAAAGCTTGATGTTAGCAAGAAGCTTCAGCAGGGTTGGAAGTGCTGTGTCAATCTTGGATTATTTGCATATCGATTCCTCCATGCCCTCGCAAAGTGTGCTGCAACTGGACTCACCTTTCTTGGTCTTCAGCAATGCACGGCTTGGATTTCTGCTTTTTGCTTTGGATTGCATTGTGATGGGCTTGGCCTTTTCCTTGCAAAGCTTTGCCCACTTTGAGCTGCCGATGTTGGTTTCAGACTTCGTTGGACTTGGTTCCTCGGTGTCTCTCAGAAGCATGGTGTGTTGTGATAGTTTGGTCTTTGTCACGTCCCGTGGTCGATTTGGTTTTTCACTCCTCATCTTAGATTGCGTAGCGTTGGAAAGTTTCCTGTCACTCCGAAGTGCTGCCAGACCTGGATTTGGGTTCTCGATCTTCGGAAGGACGACCTTAGGCTTTTGCATGTTGGTTTTGGATCACGTGACTCTGGACCTCCCACTGTCAATTCAATCTCTCAGCTATTTGGGCTTCTCAGTGTCTATCTTGGCATACTCTGACTTCGACTTTACAGTGCCTTTGAGACCCTCCGGATACTCAGAACCTGTCTCTCCAATCTCTGGTGAAGCGCGTCTTGACTTCCGGTCCTCAAATTTTGATTTTGCCGCCATGGGTTTGAGCGCGTCACTGAGATCGATGGCTTGTCTTGGCTCGATGATGTTTCTCTTTAGCAAGTTGACTCTGGGTTTAATGCCTTTGGCACTGGATAGTGTTCATTTGGGATTCAGTTTGTCCACAAGGAGTCTTGCACGCTCGGGCTTTTCACCTTTTGTTCTGGATCTCTTCAGGCCAGATCCTTGCATGTTGGTGCAATCGATGATGCGTGTTGGTTTGGCTTTCTTAGCTTTCTCCACAACCCGATTTGGCCTAGCACCGTCATTGTCGGAGTATGCGAATCTTGACTTTGTCGTGTCACTCAGATCCTTCATGCAACTCGGATTCACTCCACTGGTCATGGACTTTGCAAAGATGGGATCCATTCTGTTGCCGAGAACCTATACCAGATTTGAACTGTTCATGTCCTTGTTCGGTAGAGCTTGCTTTGGCTTCGTGTTGCCGGTCCTGGATTCTTTGCATCTTGGAAGCTTCCTGTTGTCACGATCCATTGGCTGTTTCGGTTCCTCTTCCTTGATATGGAGCAGGTGGTCACTTGACTCAGCCTTTTCTGTGTTGGACCACATGGATTTTGACTTCACTTCATCCCTTCAAAGCTCTGCCCGCTTGGACTTCACTCTGTTCCTCTTGAAATGTGCAGAGCTGGACCTGTCCTTATTGTCGTTAGATTTCAGTGAGCTGGGCTTCATCATGCCATTCAGAGAAGCCTCATGTTTTGGACCTTCCCTGTTCACATTTGGCATTGCTCGCTTCGACTCTGCCCTATCGGTGTTGGACCTTATGCAGCTAGGATTGTCTGTCTCCATGAAGAGCAACTGTCATGTGGATTTATATTTCTCAGTGTCCGGCACTGCGTGCTTGGGATCTAGTCTGTTCGTCTTCGACATGAGTGCACTTGAATCACCAATGTCATTGAGATCATTCGGCTACCTGGGTTTCGCTATGCTCCTTGCTGCACTTGCTCGGTTTGATTTGACAGTATTTATTTTTAACATGGCGATGTTGGGTTTCTCCACATCTGTGCGGGCTTGCGCTCGAGCAGAGCCACTCTTGTCTCTGTTCAGCATGATGTGTCTTGAACTCAGTTTGCTAATGCCGGATTCTTCAGCTCCAGGGTTCTCGATGTTTATGCAATTGCTAGGGAAATCAGGTTCAAATCCATCAGTCTTCGGAGCGACTTACCTGGAATCCACGCTAGCCATGTTGGACCCTAGTCACCCAGGCTTGATTTTGTCCATCAGGGGATCATCCCAACTAGATTCCACCACGTCTGTCTTTGCTGGCAGAATTGGAGCCCTGGTCTTGGTCTTGGATTTCCTCCACATAGAATCTCTGTTGTTGATGAGGGGTGCAGTCCAACTTGACTTCACCTTTCTTCCATTCAGTGCTGGAAGGCTAGGTTCAACTTCTTTTGTTTCAGACATCGGCTGCCTTGGCCCCTCCTCATCCATGCAAAGCTCGGGACGTTTAGACCTCACTTTGCTGATTTTTGATACAGTTCGCATGGGCTTCAGCCTACCTCTCTCAGGTGTCTATGAACTTGATTTCTTGATGTTTGTGAGGGCATCAAGCCGTTTTGGCAGCGCTCTATCTGTCATCACTGCCGTCCGCTTGGGGCTCTCACTGCTGGCTTTTGACATCGCCGAGTTTGACTCAGCATTCTCATCTCAAAGCAGGACATGTCTTGGTTTCGCATCATTCCCAATTGGCCGTGGGCGCTTTGGATTGCTCATGTTGATCTTGGACCATTTGAGGCTTGATCCTTCCCTGTTTTTCCAAAGTCCCACAAACATGGGATTGCGGTCCCCAACTTTTGGCAAGATGGTTGTGGGTAGCTTTGTACCAGTCTTTGACTTCGCTTCCCTTGAATCCATGTCGCCAGTGCGATCTTCTGCTCATTCAGACCCTTTGTTGTTGACCATCGGACTTTCGAGACACGAATTGTTGACGTCACTCCTGGATCTTTTGAACTTGGGATTGAGTCTGTCCTCGAAGTATTTCGCATGTCCTGGCCCAAGCATGCTGCTTTTTGGAGTGTCACGCTTTGAATTCCGACTCTCAGTATTTGACTTAGCAGCTTTAGATTCTTTTCTGTTGATTCGCAGCATGGGGCATTTGGGTTTCTCGCCATTGGTCTCTAGGGAAGCCTCCGTGGACTCCTTGATGTTTCCCCTGGACTTTTTGTCACTGGGCTCCTCAACTCCACCACAAAGCACGGCCCGAATGGACTTGACCACGTTGCTAATCAGCTGTGCAAGACTCGACTTGGCACTGCTCATGCTGGATGTTATGAAAATTGATTTTCCACTTCCCATCAGGAGCTTTGCTCAACTTGACTCAAGATTCTTGACCTTCAGTACAGCACGTCCAGCGCTACCCTTGTTCATCTCCGATTGCACGGCCCTGGGATTCTCCTCATCACTCAGAGCCCCAAGCAGATCAGAACTTCTGATGTCGATCTTCGACAGAGTTCATCTTGGTCCAAGCATGTTACCCCTTGACGTCGCAGAGTTGGGATCGTTCCTTTTCATCAGAGCCTGCGTGCGTACAGGTCCAGTGATGTCGGTTTTCTCCTGTGTTCGCTTCGACCTTTCCCTTCTGGTGCTTGATAGTGTTCACTCAGGATCGTCGCTTCCAATGCAATCCCTTGTGTGGCTTGGATTGATGCTGCTGATGCTGGATGTCGCACATTTGGGTTTGGCCATGCCATTGCATTCCTTTTCTCGTTTGGACTCTGTGTTTTTCGCCTCCAGTTCTGTCAGGCTGGGCTTCCCTCCCTCTGCCCTTGGTTGTGCAGAGATGGGATTCATGACGTTCTTCAGGAGCTGTGCTCAACCTGATTTCACCATTTCAATCTTTGGCCATGCGCGTGCAGACCTGAACCTGAGCATCAAAAGCTTCGCTTGTTTGGGCTTTAGTCTCTCAGTCTTCCAAGCAGTCAGATTGGGTTTGTTGCTGTTGGTACTGGATCCTGCACGGCTTGGCTTCTCGATTCCACTCCAAAGCTTTGCCTGTTTGGGATTGGCCACGTTTGTGATGGATCATGCAAGAATGGAATCCTCACCGTTGATGCGAAGTGCAGCTCGTTTCGGACTCATTTTGCCCGCCTTTGGAATGACGTGCTTCGGTTTGAACTCATCAGCTCTGGATTCTCTGAATTTGGACAGCTCTTTGCCACTACAAAGCTTCTCCTGGTTGAGCAAAAAAGCATCGGTCTTTGGTACTCTCAGATCTGACTCTCCAACGTTGGTGTTAGACTTTTTGCAACTGGGCTTACCACCGTCGGTGCAACAGCTCATGCGGCTCATGTCTACATTCTTTGTCCTAGGCCTTTCACAGTTTGACTTGTTCCTGTTCATGTTGGACCTCAGTAGTTTTGAGTCCATTCTGTTTGCACGCTCCCTTGCTCGGCCTGACTCCGTTTTGTTCGCGTCCGACCGCGCGAAGTTGGACTTGTCCATATCCTTACGAGCGACGACATGGCTTGAATCAATGCTTCTGCTTTTTGATGCTGTGCGTCTTGGCTTGGGCATGTCAGTCTTGGACTTTCTGCACCTTGGCTTTCTGTCACCTGTGCAAAGCTCTCAACGTCCAGAACTCACAATTTTCTTCTGCGGTTTCCTGTGGCTAGGCCCCATGATGCTTACTCTTGATTTGGCCACGTTTGAATTATTGCTGCTAGTGAGAAGTTCAGGTCATGCAGAACTGACCTTTCCGATTTTCGGAGCTGCCCAAATGGACTTTTTGATTCTAATCCTGGACCATTTGCGCCCAGCCCTTTCCTCACCATTGAGGTCACTTGGTTGTCTAGAAATGTCGTTCTCAGCCTTTGGTGCTGTTCGTCTGGGCTTTCCAATTCCAGTTCTGGACCCTTTGCACCCGGGCCTAGCCTTGTTTGTGCGCAGTTTTACAAAGTCGGGTCTGTCAGCACTACTGCTGGACGGTTGTCGCCTTGACTCGGCGATGTTTCTGCGATCTATGGCACATCTGAGCTTTTCCTTCTCCGCCTTCAGCGCAGGCCAACCAGGCAGCTTACCGTTGGTCCTAGACTTTGCTTTGGCTGGTTCTACCCTTCTTCTCCGCAGCTCTGTTTGGCTGGAGCTTCCTTCACTGGCTTTGGAAGCGGCAAATTTCGATTCGCCGATCTCATCGCAAAGTTTTGCTTGACTAGACAGCTCCATGTCTCCCTTTGGACAAGGCTGTTTCGGTTTCACCCTGCCAGTGTCAGACCTCGGTGAGCTGGGTTCGTTTCTCTCACTGAGAAGCTCTGCACGACTGGAGTTCGTGTTGCCTTTGTTGGACCTTTCTGCTGCAGGCCCCAGCTTGCCTCTGCGATCCTTTGCCTCACTGGGTTTGGCCTTCTTGACCTTCAGTAGAGTAGAACTAGACTTCTCAATGTTGCTCCTTGACCATCAGTTGCCAGGCTCCTCCTTGCTTCTTCATAGCTTTGCTTGATCAGGTTCAGTGTTGTTGGTGCTGGATCTCTTGCATCTGGAATTGCCATTGTTCTTGAAGGGAATGTCTTGATCAGACCTTTTGGTGTTTTTGTTCTCATCGGCACGTCTTGGACCGCTCTTGTTGGCGTTCGACCTTCTTCATCTGGGTTCTTCTTCGTTTGCGCAAGGCATCAATCGAACCGATGCATTTCCTTCAACCTTGGACTACACACAATCTGATTTGGCCCTCTTTGTGAGATCCATGTGTCGGATGGCACTGACCTTGCCAGCCATTGGAACAAGTTGCTTCGAATCAATCCTGTTTGTCCTTGATTTTGCAATAACGGGACCTTCGACATCAATTCATAGCGTTGCGTGCCTTGACCTACCGCTCTTCGCATTGGACATCTCCAATTTGGAACTCTCGCTGTTTCTACGTAGCTTCGGACGTTTCGAATTGCTGACGTCAGTCTTCAGAGAATCGAGTCCGGAGGTGTCAATTTCAGCACTGGATTTTCTGCATCTTGGTTTCCTGCTGTCAACACACAGCCACGCACATCTCGGCTTCTCCGCGCCAGTCTTGCGAGTCATACGGTTCTCTTCCTCCTTGTCACCCAGGTCATTCTCCTGCTCTGAGCCAAATCTGTCTGTTTGTGGCCTAGCTTGACTGGACTTGTCGATGTTGACCCCAGACATGACTAACACGGAGTTTTCCTTGCTGCCGCAATCATTTCTTTGTTTGGGATCGACGGTCTCAGTGTTTGGCGTCTCTCGCGTGGGTCTATCCCTTTTGGTTCTTGACTTTGCCTGCCTTGGTTTCTCCTTGCCTTTGCACGACTACTTGCGTTTGGGTCCTCCAATGTCGATTTTTGGACGGTCATGCTCTGGTCCAACACTGTTGCTGTTTGATCATTCCTTATTTGGATCAGTCGCTTCAATGAGGGTGCATACATGCCTGGGTTTGACATCCCCTATTGTAGGTATGGCCAGACTCTACTTTCCCATGTCACTTCTGGGAATTGCAGAATTCGACTCGCCCTTGTCTTTGAAGAACTGGGTGCATCCTGGTGTCATGATGTTTGTCTTCCGTGGTGCATCATTTGAATCGTCCATGTCAGTTTCAGACCACAGCTACTTTGGCCTCTCACCTTCTGTGCAAAGCCTCGCAAGAATTGACCCTGCAGTCTTTGTCTTGGATTCCTTGCACTCAGCTTTCGCACTGTCTCTACGTAGCTTCACTCAACCAGGATCCTCAGCATCTCCATTCGGCAGGTTGGTCATCGACTCCATGCTGTTTGTTTTAGACTTCCTGCATTTGGACAGTGGATTTTCAATGCGCAGCTCTGCATGCTTGGGCTTTCCCATGTTCGTTTTGGATAGCGCTAGACTCGGTTCTTTCACGTTCATACGAGAGATTCTTCACTTGGGAAGTGGCCTGTTCTTGCTAGGCTGCTCTCGTTTTGACTCTATTCTGTCGGTGTCAGATTTCCTGCACCTGGGCCCTTTGTTGCCACTTCAGCAGCATGTCCGACTTGGACTGCCAACATTCCTCTTCAGCAAGGCTCGACTTGATCTTACCACTTTCGTGTTGGACCACACTTTCACGGGTTTTTTGTTGTCAATCAGATCATTTTTCCAAGTTGACCTCTTGGCATCAATCTCTGATTGCGTTCGTTCGAGCTTTTCGATGTTGCTCTCGGGTCTGGTCGAACCTGGCTTCACTCTGTCCTTCCGATCTGTCGGTCGCCCAGCATCGAATTCGTCACTCTTTGGTCGCTTACGGCTGGATGTCTCCATTTTGGTGCTGGATAAGACCTTCTTAGGCCTGTTTCTGCTGATGCGGAGTTCTGTTTATCTCAACTTGTCGATGCTTGTTCTGGACCCTACACAGCTGGGCTCAATGATTTTGTTGCATCAACCGGCATGCTCGGCTTCGATTCTGCTGGTCTTCGGTTCTGCCAGGCTTGACCTGCCACTTTTTGTTCTTGACCTTTTGTATCTTGAAAGTTCCTCATCAGCACGCAGCCTCGTCAGGTTTGAATTTACAGTTTCAACACCTAGTTTCACACGAATTGACTTTTTCATACTGGTGTTAGACCTTTTGCACTTGGGCTCCACCTTGTTTCCACAATCATCTTCTCAAGCGGGTGCAGCCTTTTCAGCATTTAGGGCAGTTGAACTGGGCTCCAGTTTGCCAGCATTGGATTTTCTGCACTTGGACTTGGTGCTACCTTTGAGGAGCTCTTCTCGCCTTGAGCTGATGCTGTTTCCTCCAAACTTTGCCAACTTCGGATTGATCTCATCTTTGCGGAATTTCGCTTAACCTGGATCAGCGGTATTGATATCAGACCGCCAGCATTTAGGCTCACTCATATCATTGCATCAACACGGACGCTGCGGATCTGCCTTGTTGGCATTTGGCCTGAGTAGATGTGGATCAAACTTTCCGGCATTGGACTTTGTGAATTTGGGTCTAGTGTTATCAATACACAGTTTCAGTCAATTTGAACTGACGACTTCCCCTATCGAATTCGCTCGTTGTGGTTCATCCTCTTCCATCAGAAATTGCTATCGCCCTGGTTTCGCCTCATCCATCTTTCAATCTGCCAGATTTGATCCTGGTGTGTCTGTTTTCGATTACCTTCGGCTTGGTTCCATCCTGTCCCTCAGATCCATGTTGTACGGAGGACCGTCGATGTTTTTGCTCGGTAGGGTGCGGTTTGGTCTTTTTCTGTTCCTGGTGGATTCCGCATACCTTGGACTGCTGCTGTTTTTGCATACCTTCGCCTGTTTAGGTTCCACCCCACTTGTCATCAACTATATTCACATTGGCTTTCCTCTCTTCTTAAGATCAACGAATCACATGGGTTCAGCCACGTCGTCAATTAGCTGTGCGCGTTTGGAACTGATGACATTGACATTCGACTTCGCTCAGTTGGGATTCTCCATCTTTTTGAGGAGTTTTATCAGGATGGGCTTCCTGCCGCTAGTCTATGGCATTTCCAAGTTGGACTCTCTGCTGTTTGTCTTGGACTTTGCTCCTTGGATGCAGATGCAGACATTGCGTGTTAAAATCAATGTGTGTGTTGATATGAATGTGTGTGTGTGTGCGCGTATTATTGTGTTCGATGTCTTGTTCAGACATCCAGAAATATCAGGTGTTTGAAGTCGAAGTGCAACAATCAACTTGATTTTTCAGAGGTGTCTTTATGTCGCTCAAACAATCCTATGTCAATCAGCCAGATGGACAATTGCTCTCCGCAAAAAAAAACATGCTTGAAACTTGAAACTGGCATTTTTGACTTGCCCGCACAAATTAAAATGTTACATGGCAAGACGGGTATCATGGGAGACTTAAGCTCCAAATTCTATTCACTCAGACCCGGCAGTTCACCGCTGGGATTTTGTGAATGTTATAGATTGCTATAGCGGTAATAAACACATATATCTTTCTATGATGTGTAGTTATGCGGATCTATAATGTAAGATATGTGATATTATATTCTGTATAGAAGGATGTGTAGATACACATATTAAACATGTCATAGGTTATAATCAGCATAATCAGCTCGCTGTGCGCTACCGCTTCAAGGTACACATGGGTTCCACCACACCTTTGCGAAGTCCTGCACAGCCGGACTTGGCACCCTTGGTGTATGGCATTACGACACCTGAGTCCACGTTGTTCACTCTCGTACCTGGGACTTGTTTGGCACAACAGATGCTGTTTGACAGGTGATCTGGTGGTGGATAAAAATGGTGATGAGGATAAAGCAAACATTTTATGGATGGGAATATATGGAAATTGGAAATATATTATTTATTTTAATATATATATATATATGTGTATATATGTATGACCCAACAAAATTGGGTGTGACAGTGTGTCTGAAAATTGGGTGTACCCCAAAAAATGGCATCGTTTTTTCGGCAAGATGATTAACCAGTGGATTTGGGGGTCCTCTAATTTGAGACAAACCCAGTGTCGCAAATTTATGGCTATGCATGGCTCGAAATATCTGGAAATTATTTGGGTCAAATTTTGATCATTGAAGAACAAAAAATCAGATCTGTCGGTCCATATGTCGCTGTTGTGTGCAACGAAAACGTTCGGTGTCTATCTCGACTTTGTATTTGTCTCTGATTATTGGGACTATTTTGCAAACCAGGATACCCAGATCAACTGAGATTTAAATAGATTTCCAGTACAAGATGCAGACATGCATTCGTTACATTGTAATTGATTCAGGGAGAATCTGTCCTTCAAAGGGGTTCGACCAAATATTCTGCTGATTTTGAAGGACGATTCTCAAGATAGCGTTGAACACTGTTGAACCATGGGGCTATTTGGGTCCTAAATGGCCCTACATAGTCTGATCACCTTGGTCAGTTGCTGGACATGTATAGGTCAGAAACCCCGAGAACACTGCGATTTTGAAGATCAAAACATGTGTTGCAGAATGGTGCCTACCTAGTCTCTAGTCTGACAACCGAACATCTCAGGACTTTCTACATACGGGCTCCTCATGTTCCTTGCAAAGTTCGATCCACGTCGGCCTGAGATTTTTCATGTTTGGCCAAACGCGCTTTGATTTGATGCTCCTGATCTTGGACCTTGCATGTTCCGACTCCGCCGCATCCCCACGAAGCTCCGGTCGTTTGGGATTGGCCATTTTGGTCTACGGGCTCACACGTTCAGGATCAAGTTTGTTAATCTTGGACTGGAGCAATTTTGATTTCTCCATGTTTCTCAGAGGTCATACGTGCTTGGAATCCATGCTGTTCGTGTACGGATGCAACAGGTTGGGAAGCATTTTGTTGGTCTTGGACTTTTTGCACTCGGACTTGACTGCATTACCTCAAAGCTTGATTCGTTTCGGCTTTTGCGCCTCTGTCATGGGCATCGGTCAACTTGGATCGTCCTCGTTGGTGCTCGACTTTTTGCACCCTGGATCCCTTCTGTTGCTGCGAAGTTCTGTTTAAATCGATAGTGTTCTGTTGGTCTTGGACTTCTTACACTCAGACTCGATGCTTTTGCTGCGTTCTTCCGGCAGGGTAGACTTGATATCGTCAGCGATGGATTTCTTAAAGTTGGAGCTGACCCTGTTTCTGCAACAGTTCTCGCAAACAGATTTTGCGTTCTCGCCACTAAGTCCTACATGCCCAGATGTTGCACCTCCAGTGATGGATTTCGCTCACTCCGAGTTCTCCATGTTGTTAAGGTCTTCCATGTGGTTTGAATTGGTTCTTTTGGCATTGGACTCTTTGCACCTAGGCTTAATGCCACTCTTGCGATCATTTGGTCAACCAGAATTGTCTTTGCCAACCATCGAAAATGTTCGTTTGGAGTCAGCGATGTTGATATTTGACGTCACAAGACCAGATTCGTTGTTGTCCTTGCACGGAATGGCCTGCATGGGACTTGCATTTCTTGCTTCAGGAGAGTTGTGCTTAGGCCCATTTCTTCCTACGTTGGACCTTGTTCATCTGGCCTCATCGGTATCGTTGCAAAGCTTCAGTCACATGGAAGCCTTGCCATTTGTTGTGGACTTTACACTTGTTGGTTTACCATTGTCACTTCAAAGTTTCGCAAGACTCGGTCTCGCAGCTCCTGCGTCGGACTTTTTGCATTTGGGTTTCTCACCCTTGGTCAGGGATCTGGTGCATTTGGGCTCCAGGATGTTTCTGATGGGCAAGTGTTGTCCAGAATTGATTTTATCGCTGTTGGATGTCGCAGAATTCGACCCTTCTCTGTCCCTGCGGTCAGTTCTTCGTTTGGACTCACTCTTATTTGCCTCAGACTTCGTCGGCATGGAATCACTGATTTTCCTGCAGCAGTCCTGCCATTCAGACCTGATATCGTCAGCCCTTGGTTTGACGTGTCTTGGATTTGTATCCTCCTCGTCAGTGATTGACTGGACCATTCCGGGCTTGATGTCATTGCTCCGAGAATTTGCGTGACCTGAGCTGCCTCTTTCGGTGTTGAATTATGCAAGGCTTGAACTACTGATGTTGACTCGAAGCTTCGTTTGGCTCGGATTGGCGTTGTTGGTGTTGGATCTCTTGCACCTGGGGCTGTCCGTGTTTCTTCGAAGTTCCGCTTGGCTTGGTTCGGTTTTGCTTGTGCCAGACTCTTTGCATTCGGGCTCCTCACTTTCATTGCAAGCAGTCGTTTGTCCTGAAATTGCCACGTCACCGATGAAAAGGTGCACTCTTGGGCCGTTTCCTTTGGTGCTTGACTCTGTAAAACCAAGTTCTTCAATATTCTTGAGGAGTTTCGGCCACCCAAGCTCAGCTCTTTTGGTTTCAGACTCGGTGAAACTGAGTTTGTTCCTGTTCTCAAAGAGCTTCTGTTGCCTGGACTCGATGTTGCCCGTGCTTGGACTAAATCGTTTTGGCTTTGTTTCCTTGCTGTCAGCCACCGATGATACGCATTTTGAACCCGTACTGTTTGTAAGATCCTTCACTCGGATGGGCCTCATGTTTTCTCTTTTGGACTTTGCCCACTCTGAAGTTCTGACGTCAATTCGATCATGGAGCCGCATCGGGCCCTTCCTGTCAGTCTGTGCATGGTCGAATTCAGGATCTTCTTCGCCAGTGTTGGATCATACGACACTCGACTTGCCTCTGTCTGTCAGATCTTTCCTTCAACTTGACTTTAGCCTCTCAGCACTGGATTCTTCACGCCTTGGATTCTTTTCTTCTGTTCAAAGTTTCATCTATTTTGGTTCCGTCGTGTTGTTGTTCGCTGGTGCGACCTCAGGATTCATCTTGTCCATCCTAGATGCAACTCATTCGGGCTTATTGCCTCCATCGCAAAGCTATACCTACCCAGAATCAAATCCGTCAGTCATGGACTTCGCACACTACGAATCATCGCTGTTGATTCAAAGATTCTTATATCCAGGATCCGTTGTGCCAATGATGGGAAGCACATCTTTTGATTCATTGCTGCTGACCTTGGATTTCAATCACTTAGAGAGTGCCTTGTTGGTTCACACCTTTGTAAGAATGGCGTCGATGCTGCTAGCACCTGACCTTTTGCATTTGGGGAGTTTGCCACTGTTGCAAGAGCTTTGCCACATTGGCGCAGTGACGTTGGCGTCCAGTCGTTCATCCTCAGGCAGTTTCTTGCCTGTTCTGGACCTTCTTCATTTGGGATCAGCGCTGTCTCCGCAAAGCCTCTCTTGACTTGGCTTTTCCATGCTGGTGTTGGATTTTCTGACTCTTGAGCCTTCCTTGTCATTGAGAAGTGCGACATGCGCTGATTCCAGACCTTTGGCAATGGGCATGCTCAGACTCGAATTCATTTTGTCTCTCCCGGATCTTTTGCACTTGGGTTTCACAGCTTCTCCTCAAAATTTTGCAAGATCAGGTTTCTCCTTGTCCATCTTGTATCCAATGAGACTGGGTTTCTTGCTTCCAATTCAAAGCTTTGCCCATCTCGGCTCTGCAGCATCAGTTTTGGACCTTCTGCATCTGGGACTCTCAGCATCAGCTCAAAGCACGACTTGCACAGCCTTCTCCTTCCCCTTGTTGACTCGTACAGCTACGGACTCTCCGGTCTTTGTCTCAGACTTCTTGCACCCAGAACCCTTGATTCTGCTTCAAAGCCATTCCCAACTGGGCCTTTTTTTGTCGATTTTGGACTTCGCACGTTGTGGTTCTTTGCTGCTTTTGCAGGCGGCCGCACGCGTGGCGCTTACACCTTCAGTCTCAGGTTTGACCCGCCTCGGTAGCGTCTTCTTTCTGTCAGTCATCGATGTCACCACATTCGACTCGTTTTTTTCTATCCGATCCTTCGTCTGCTTGGGTTTTTTCATGTCGACACTGGACTCTTTGCATCTCGATTCAAATTTGCTGCTTCGGAGTCCATGCCACCCAGAATCCGCTTTTTTTGTCTGTGGTGCAGTCAAGTCGGATTCAACATCGCTGCTACTGGAACATTCAAGTCTGGGTTTGTTCTCACCATTGCACTCCATGTCTCGCTGTGGCTTAGCATTGTTTGTACTTGACTTCCTGAGATTAGACTTCATGCTGCCTCTGCACAGTTTTACTCAGTCCGAACCTCCATTCTCAGTTTTTGGAATAGTGGAGATGGGCCCATTCACGCTTTCATTGGAACGTTTGACCCTGGGTCTGCCTTTGCCAGTGCATAGCTTTGCTTGTTCTGATTCTGGCTTGTTAGTGCTAGACCTCCTTCACCTGGAAAGCTTGACGCTCCTGAGAAGTTTAGGTCAATTTGACTCCCTGTCTTTTCTGCTTGGCTTATTGTGTTTGGGTCCCCTGTTGCTGTTGCCTGACAGCATTCAACCAGGCTTTTCACCCCTGCTACACAGCCCTGGTCGAGCAGAATCAGCCACCCTGGTCTCGGACTTTTTGCATCTTGACCTCTTGCTGTCAGCGCAAGCCTTCTTACGAATCAACTTTGCTTTGTTGCTTTTGGGGTCGGCTCAGCTCGATTTTTTCACGTTCGCCCTGGACCCTGCACTTCCAGGCCTGACTTTGCCTGTGAGATCGTGTGCTCAACTCGAAGTCCCGCTGTTTCTGTCGGATTTTGTCCACTTTGATTTCTTCACGTTGACACGAAATCTTGGCCGCATGGGATTCTTGCCGCCTGCACTTGACCTTTTGACACTTGCTTCATTTTTGTTCTTGAGATGCTACACTTGTTCGGGACCTGTCATGTCCCCTGCGCAGCGGACGCGCTTTGACAGCCCTTTGTTGGTGTTGGACTTCCTCCATCTTGGACTCTCCCTACCGCTTCGAGACTTTACCCGGTTGGGTTTGCACACGTTGGTCTCAGGACTTTCCCGGTTGGACTCAAGCTCCTCTGCGCTTGACGCAGTTCAACTGGACTTCATTACGTCTCCGCAGTCTTCTGCACGTATTGGAAGTGCAGCACTGGTGCTTGCGATGACCAGATTGGGATCTTTCATGTTTTTGCGACAACATGTGCGCTCTGACTCTTCGTCGCTTCTGTCCGGAACTGCATGTCCTGATGCTCCGTCGTCTGTGTCGGAGCATGTCGAATTTGGTTCTTTACCTCCTCTGAGAAGCTGTGCTCATCCCGACTTCTTGTTCCTGGTTTTGGAGGTTGCTCATTCAGAATCACTGATGTCACTGCAAAGTTTTGCACGTGTTGATTTCGCAGTGTCCATGCTTGACCTTTTGCGGCTAGACTCCACGGTGTTATCAAGGACGTTTACTTGAAGTGGATCGACTTTGCCAGTGATAGGTCTAACCTGTTTGGCATCCGTTTTCTCACTGTCGGTTATTGATACAGTGTTACTTGACCTTGCAGTGTTTGTTCAAAGCTATGCATACGCTGGATTCGTAGTGTTTGCCCCGGATCTCCTGCACCTTGATTTGCCGATGTTACTCCAAAGCTTTGCCCAATCGGCACCAATGGTTTCCACATTGGACTTCCTGAAATCAGGTTTGTTGCTCCCGCTTCAAAGTTCTACTTGCTTTGGACTAACTTCCTCAGTCTTTGGGGCTTATCGCATGGAACTATATTTCTCAGTACCAGATGGGGTGAGTTTGGGTTTGTCAATGTTACCTCAAAGTTTCACATGAGTTGACTTTGCGGTGTTCACACTGGACCTTTTGCGCCCAGGTATCTCCTTGCTGCTCCAAACCTTCACATGATTGGGCTTTGCACTTTTGGTGGTTGGTGCCATTTGTTCAGACTTCATCCTGTCAGCTCTTGATGGAGCTTTCTCGGGATTTCCGTTGCTTCTTCGAAGCTCTTCCCTCCTGGGCTTCAATCTGTTGGTCCTGGATTTCTTGCATTTGGGACCTACGGTTTTTTTGCAGCATTCTACTCGTCTTGCATTTCCACCTTTGATTTTGAGAGTTGCTCGCTTTAGCCTGACACTTTCCGCTTTGGACAGAGTTCATCTGGAGCTTTTGCTTTCACCCAGAAGCTTGGCGCGCTGCAGCTCTGCGCTGTTGGTCCTGGACTTTACAAACTCCGACCCCATGCTGTCAGCACAGTCCCTGGCGAAGCTAGATCTTGGGCTGTTGGTCTTGGATTCTTTGCATTTGGGCTTCCCACCTTTCACACGGACTTTTGCTCAACCGGACTTGGTGTTGTTTGTGACTGATCACCTATCTCCAGGCTTTGTTTCGTCTCCTCAAACCTTCTCATGTTTGGAGCTGAACTTGCCGGCATTGGACCACTTGCGTTTGGAGTCCTTCCCACCTCTGCGCAGCCTTATTTGCCTGGGTTTCATATTGCCACTTGGCTCAATGGCTCAAGCAGAATCAGGAGATTGGGCGGCTTAGGACGCTATCCCAGGGATGTGATCGCATCGGTTTTAAGTCAAAAAAAAAAAACGAAGAGGTACATACACACATCATCCAAAACACGAATGATACGAATGTATGCTAAAGATTTCTCACTTCCAGTCAGATCATTGGTGACCAACGGATTGTCTTGGGGCTTTGCTGACATGACTGGGATGCTGGAGGAAGAAACAAACGGTTTCAGATCGCTGATTGGCTGCTCTTCGTGCGCAAGGTATTTTTGTTGGTTTATAATGACCTTAATGGCTTACGTTTTTGCCCAAGCAAACAGAGCTTAGACCGCAGAAAAGGCCTGTCGGCTCTTTACTGCACTCTGCATATATGGCATATACATGTTGCAGTTTAAAGTTTAGAGCCTAAAACTTGTTCTGATGCAGTAGGAAAGGGTGACGCGTGTTTGGCTGTTAAAATAGTCATCGTTCTTCATTTTACATCATTCTACCATGTTGTTTCCATAGCTGCTTGAATTCTCATGAATTATCATATTATGAAATATGAATTCTGTTGGCTATCCTCCAAGGTTGGTTTTGGACTTCACCACGATGGGCCTCTCTCCATCCTTGCGTCAATATGTCCGTTTTGGCAGCTTGGCAATTGTTCTCTCGAAGTTATATCTGGTGATTGAGCAATGATTGTAAATGAAAATAAATAAATAAATTCCAGTCATGTAAAGTTGAAGTGAACATACAGGAACACTATTGCCATAGATAAGATAGCAAACTATTGCCATCTATTTTCATACTTAGAGACCTCTGGCAATTGTCCATATCCTGAATCCAGCGAGGAGACTTGACACTAAGGTTCAACCTTTTCCTCGTTTAGTCGAGCTCACTTTGACTTGATCACGTTGGCTTTGGACATGATTGAGTCCCTTAGCAGCCTTAGCAGTGTGGCTTCATAAGGAAGTGAGTCCTCTAACGTGACAGTTGGGGAAACTCGGAATAGGATCCTTTGCAGGATACTGCAAGGCATTAGGGCCGTCGCACTCAAACTGTGCTGCAATGATGGACATACCGACATACCTCTCTCCCTTTGAAATCCTTGCAAAACACGTTTCTACTGCGGCAAAAAGCCATGTTCTAGCAGTGACAATTTGCCAGTGTCGTCATTAAGACGGACAGATTCGAGTCTGAAACTCCACGTTGATATACATTGATGCTGCATTGATGTTGCATGTGAAGACCTCCGAAAACGTCGTTTCTATATGTCTATACGGTCTATACGGTCTATACGGTTGACTTTGGTTCGCCATTGCCCCTAAGGTCAGACTTCTTGCTGTTCATGCGCAGCTCCTGCTACATGGATTTTGCGCTGTCAGCCCTGGACTTCTTGCATTTGGCTTTGTCACTTCTGGCGCAGCAACTTGCTTTTGTGGAACTCTCAACGTTGCTCTCTGGCAGATCATGTTTAGAGCCTATGCTATCCACTGTAGATTCCACAACCATGGGCTTTCTGCTGTTGGTCCGAACATTTGTTTGCCCTGGTAGTGCGGTGTTTGCCCTAGACCACTTGCGGCCTGAACCCTTGTTGTTGCTGCACGGCTACACACACCTTGGCTTGGTGTTTCTTGCCTTGAGCGCTGCAAAGCTTGAGTTTTTGACGCCCTTGTTGGACTACGAGTATCTCGATTCACTGCTTTCACCCAGAAGTTTCTGCCAACTAGGCTTTATGCTTTCAGTGTTGGACTTCTTTCACCTGGGAAGCCTGTTGCCAGTACACTCACTCACAAGATTGGGTTTTGCGGTTTCAACCCTGGACCCCTTGCGGTTGGGTTTGTTGATGTTGGTGCAAAGCATGGCTCGGGTCGATCCGATGATCTTGGTCTTCGGGGTTGGCCGTTTAGGTCTTTCATTGCTTGTTTTGGACCATGTGATTCTTGGCAGTGCAGCTTTGATCCGAAGTTCCTCACAACCTGACGTGTTGATGCCATTGGCAGACTTTGCACAAATGGGCAGCTTGATGTTGCTGAGAAGTATGATCCACCTAGAATCGGCCATGCTGGTGCTGGACTTCTTGCATTTGGACTCAAGTCTTTTGCTGAGATGCCATACGAGACTAGAATTGATGTTTTTGACCTATGCACAATCTCGATTCGGCCTCACTATCTCGGCGCTTGACAGTTGTCTTTTGGAATCCTCGGTGTTCCTGCAATCCATGCTGCGTGTTGAATTTGTGGTGTTTGCATTGGATCCTTTGAAACTAGATCCAAGTATGTCGTTGCAAAACCTTGGTTGCCTAGATCCCAACTTTTTGCTTGTTGGCATGAGTTGGTTGGGTCTCGTAGTCTTGTCATTGGATTTTGGAAAATCAGAATCGCCAGTGTTGCCACGCAGCTCTTGTCACCTGGGTTTTCCAATCTCCACCTTGGACTACTTGAATTTGGGCTCAAGCATGTTTGTTCGCAGCTTCACGCGAATTGAATCCAGCTTGTTGTTGCAAATGTTTGCCTGTTGTGGTTCTGCATATTTGACCTTTGGCATGATGTGCTTGGCCTTGATCCTGCCATTGCTGGACGGATGTCATACGGGGTCCTTCCTTTCTACTCGTGGCTATGGATGCTCGGCGTCTTCGCTGCCAGCCCTCGACTTTTTGAGATTGGAATCGATCTTGTTCTTACAAAACCCTGCATGAGTAGACTTGCCATCTTCGATTCTTCGCATGGTTTGCTGCGAACTCTTTCTGTCCCTGTTGGACTTTTCAAAACTCGAATTCTTCGTGTTGCTACAATCGCTTGCCCAGCTGGACTCGGCATTGCCTGCCTCAGACTTTCTGCACTTGGGTTCTTTTCTTTCGTTGCACGCCTTTGCTTAGTCGGATTTGGCATCTTTTCTGTTGGGTGTTAGTTGCTTGGGTTTTTCCTTGTCGGCTTTGGATTTTGTGCAGCTGGGTTTCACATCATTGTCACATAGTCTTGCCAGATGTGGCTCCGCAATTTCCGTGTTGGACTTCCTGCATTCAGACTTGTTGCCATCGGTGAGAGCCCTTGGTTGTGCTGATTTTCTCATGTCCCTTGTTAGTCGATTGCGACTGGGATTCCTGTTGTTCGCCTTGGACCATGTTCATCTCGGATTCATGATGTCAGTGAGGTCTCCTGCCAACTCTGATTTTTCGTCGTTTCTGCGAAGCTTTGCCAAAGCAGATCTGGCCTTCTTGATTTGTAGCGGGACTTGTCTTGGTTTCACCATGCCTGTCTTGGACCTTGTAGAGCTGGGACTTTCGGTCTTTATGAGGAGCCATTTCCAATCAGAATTCGCTGCACTGGTGCTGGACTTCTTACATCCTGACTTCACAATGTCAGCCCAAAACCTTGCCCAATTAGGTCCTGCCTTTTTGATTTTTGGCCTTAGTAGAATGGGTTCCACCTCATCTCTGTTGGACTTTGATATGCCAGGCTTTATGATGTTAATGCAATCCCTGGCAAGATTCGAAAGCCCCACCTCCGTGCTGGATTTTCTGCACTCAGGTTTGCCCTTGCCTTTGCACAGCTACGCTTGCTTGGACTTGCCAATGTCTCTTGTCATGAGAGTTCGAGTCGACTTCCTTCCTTCGCTTCCGGACCTTGTACAGCTGGACTTCTCTATGTCCCTCCAAAGCTTTGCTTGCATGGAATCTGCGTTTTCCTGCTTCCAATGCATTCGCTTCGGCCTTACTCAGCCACTCTTGGAATACGCCCACTCTGATCTGCTGCTGTTTTTGCAAAGTCGCTCAAGACTTGGTTCAGTGATGCTGGCCTTTGACCTTTTGCATTTGGGCCTCATGCCACTTGTCCGAAGCTTTGCTCACTTTGATTCATGCCTGTTTTTGCGAATGCTCGCACAAGCTGGTTCTGCCTTTTCAGCTTGTGGAATGAGTTGCCTTACCTTGTCCCCATTGGTACTTGACTGTGCATTCCTGGGCCCGTTGGTGCCACTACGATCAAGCGCTTAATCAGCCCCATCACCTTCTGCTCTGGATCTTTTACATCTGGGATTTTCGATGCTGGTCCAAAACTTTGGGCGCTTGGGCTTTCCACCGTTGTTGTTTGGAAGGGGATGGATGGACTCCAGCACATCAGCCCTGGATTTCACGGCTCTCGACTTGTCGTTGTTTTTAAGATCCCTTGGCCACTCAGGCTTGGCGTCATTGGTCTTGGACCTTCTTCACCTTGAGCCACTGTTGTTTTTGCAATCTTTCAACTACATGGAGTTGGTGATGTTTGTTTTTGGCATCTCCCGAGTGGAATCAATGCCACTGATCCCTGATCTTGTGACCTCAGGCTTGTTGCTGCTGATCAGGAGCAGTGTACAATTGGCCTTGGCCATGTCACTGCTTGACTACTTGAGTCTAGGACTCACATCGCTCCCTCAAAGCCTTCTTCGAGTTGAATCCTCTTTCCTGGTGTACTGTCGTGTCAGAACCGATCCTATGCTGCCCCCATTAGACAGTGCTCAGCCTGGCTTATTCCTGTCATTGCATAGTCTGGCTCGCTTTGGACCCACATCACCGGTCCTAGACTTTTTGCATTTGGAGCTATCAGCGTCGACACATAGCAGGACCACTCTGGGCCTTTCCTCCTCAATTTCTGGTGCATATCGCATGGAATTGCTACCATTGCTTCTTGACCCCATCTACACTGGTCCTCTCTTTCCTTTGCACAGCCTAAACAGACTAGGCTTGACACTTTTAGTGCTGACTTGGAGTCGGCTTGGTTTCTCAATTTTAGCACTAGACTACACCCATTTTGGAAGTTTTCCACCAACCCGCAGCATGGCACTCTTTGGCTTCACACCACCAGTTTTGGACTTCTTGCATTCAGAGCCGCCACCTTTGGTACACAGTTCAATTCAACTAACCTCTTCGCCGTTGGCAATTGATTTTCTGCACCTTGGACCAGTCATGTTTCTTCAAAGTTTCGCTCATTCGGGCCTGTCTGTCTTCGTGTTGGACTATGCTCACTCAGAATCCTTGCCATTCCTTCAAAGTTTTGCTCACATTGGGCTAGTCATGTCCGCACTCGACCATTTGAGACTTGATCTCTCCATCTCCTTGAGATCTTTGGGCCACATGGAACTTGCTATGCTAGTCTTTAAGTACAACGCGTTGGGCTCCACCTCATTGGTGTTGGACCTTGTGATTTCAGGTCTCGTAACTTCAGCACGTAGCTGTATTCATTTCGACTTCGCAGTCTTTGTGCTTGACTTTCTGCGTTTGGAGTTATTCCTATCGCTACAAGGTTTGGCAAAGCTGGAGTTGGCCTCTCCTGTCTTTGGCATAACCTGAACGGAACCGAGCGTGTCATCATCGGATAGCATCAGTTTAGGTTTTCTGCTGTCCATGCGAAGCGTCGCACATTTCGGCTTTGCACTCCTAGTCTTGGACCTTTTGCATCTGGGTTTCTCATTATCAGTCCGCAACTTTGGCAGATTTGGATCAGCCTTTTCAGTCTATGGAAAATTGCAGACGGACAGTACGCTCTTGCTGTTGGACGCAGCGATGATGGACTTGCTGCTTTCTTTACACAGCCTGGCACACTTAGGCTTTGCGGCATTGGTGTTTGACCTTCTTCACATCGATTTTTTCCTGCCGATGCAAGAGCTTGGCTGTTTAGGCTTTTCACCTTTTGCCTTTGGAAACTTGAGGGTTGAAAGTACAATGCCACCTTTGGACTTTGCGCATCTGGGCAGCTCGGTATCAGCACGAAGCTTTAGTTGTCCAGGTTCGCTTTCTTTGGTCTTTGCCCGGGCACAGCTGGGATCCATTTTGCTCATACCTGATATGAACTATTTGGAATTCGCCATGTTCTCGCAAAGCCTTTCTTGTCCCGATCTCGTCTCGCTGCCTCTGGATTTTTTGCACTCAGAGTCGCTCGCGTTGCCAAGAACATTCTCTTGTACGGACTCTGTCGTGCCAGTGTTCGATCTCTTGCATTCAGATCTCCTTCTTTCAACGCGAAGTCATGGTTGCTGTGGCTGTGCAACATTGGTACTTGACTTCATCCACACTGAATCCTCTTTGTTTTTGCGATCTCATGCATGCATGAGCCTGGCTGCATCAGCTTCAGACCTTCTCCATATGGAATTGACATTTCTGTTGCACAACTACATATGATGTGGTTCTACACACTCAGCCTTTGGACAGAATCGACTGGAATTGCTTCTATTCATATCAGATTTCACACTTTCAGGACTTATGCTGCTGTTGCAAAGCCCTGGGCGACTGGACTTGTTGACATCCGTCATGGATTCTTTGAAGCTGGGCTCTTCCCTTTCCCTCCACAGTCTCGGTCGTTCTGAATTCAAAGTCTCAGCGTTTGGAAAAACGCAGCTGGGCCTCATGCTTCCTGTGCTGGACCTCTCGCATTTGGCGTTGTCGCCCTTGATCCAAAGCTTTTCGCAAGCTGATTTGGTCATGTTAGTCCTTGACCTTATCAGTCTGGGACTCTCTCTTCCTATCCGGTCTCTTGCACATCCTGACTTGGTCCCGTCCGTTTGCGACTTTTCACACATAGACTTCAGTCCTTTGCTCAGGAGTTTTGCTTGATCAGGTAGTCCGATTTCCATAGTGGATCTGACGCACATCGGTTTTTTCTTGTTTTTGCGCAGCCCGTCGCATTCGGGATCGACGCAGTCGATGCTGGGACTCTTCGCACTTGGATCATCATTGCCGTCGCGCCACACAGCTGAAGTGGTGGGGAAGTGGGAAGTGATGAAAGGTGATAATCAAAATGATCAAACTTGAACTAATGTGAACCAAGTAAGGTGTTGCAAATCTGGGGAATTGATAACGTAGCTATGGATTGAATGTCGACTGCGGACTCAACTGACTTAACAGTAACAGTGACTCTCGACATGATTTCTGGATATTTCTTGGGGATCGGATATTTTTTGATCGGGCGATGCTTAAAGTTCTCAAAATCACCTGGCAACGACGAATCTCAGGTTCCTTTGCATGCCTCGACCTGCTCCTGTCAGTCGAAGCCTGAGCAGATCGCGGAGCAGCAGTTGGGGTGTGATACACGATGTCACGATGTCATGTAATATACTTTAGCTGGAGCCGACCGGAATAAACAAGGGCTGTTACCATGCTGTACCATGCTGTACCATGCTGTACCATGCTGTACCATGCTGTACCATGCTGTAACACTGTCTTTCATCATCTTTAAGCTACAAAAAAACATATCTACCCCAAGGGACATTTTTGATGTCGATGTCAATGACCGTCAATTCTCGGATGGCCCGAGCTTTTTGTCTGTCGGGAGATCTCAGCCATTGCTCCCATTGGTCCCATTGGTCCCCAAGGGGCATCCCACAGTTATGGCCATTTATTAGCTATAACTGGTTATTTCTATGAGATTATACATTCTATAAATGGGGTTTTCTTAGTACTTATAACTTATAACTGGTATAACTCGGGCCTTGGCATCCTAGGTCTTGGACTGTGCTCATTTGGGCCCATCTCCACCGGTGCAAAGCTGGGCGCATCTTGGTCTTTCCGCATCAGTTCTGGATCTCCTGCACACCGGTTTCGTGCCATCCCCCAGGACATGACATTTCGCTGACATGGCTGACACATAGGAATTTCAGATATTGCAGGCTAAGCCGCTGAGTGATTAATATAATTGATATACCCTCTGGTAAACTAACATAGCGAAATGGAAAATCACCATGTTTAATGGGTAAATCCACTATAAATCACCATATTTTCAATAGCTATGTGAAATTACCAGAGGGTAACATCATCAGACCATGGTACACCAGTTCTGAATGGCAAATTCTCTCTTCCACTGCGCTTCGTTGTGGAATGTATTGTTGCGCAGTGGAGCCGCATGGAGCTGACTACCTGGGCTTTGGAATCTGGCCAAAGATCCTGTTGACATTAGAAGCAGAACAATGGAAATCAGAGATGTAGCTGCTGCAATTGTACTTGTAACATCTTGTAAAGTGTGTTTGTGCCTCAACAATATGTCTGTTGCTTGAAGTTGGTTTCAGAAAGACTTGTGCTTCGCGAGAGTCACCATGGATAGAATTTCATACATCAAGTGATATCAAGTGATATCAAGTGATGTGCAGCCTAATACAAATGTGGCATAAATGATACCTGTCAGGAAGGATTATGAACTCTTGTGACTCTTGTCCTGATTTTTCCTGTGAGATCTTTGGGCAGGAGCCCCGGACGTGCCGAATCTGTGACTTCAACCATGGCCGGAACAAAGTTGGGTTCCTTCCTGTGCTGTCCTCAGGCCATGCAATGACACCAGCCAGGCAGCCATGCCAAAAAGTCTGCGGGCTTTGCGGAATCCCCAAGTCACCATGGTTGTTTCAATACTAAAATGGAGTGAGCGACTTGGATGATTTGGGGGGTAGGGGCCCCTACCTTAGGAAACCTCCAGATATTCCAAACAGAAAATGTTCAAAACCTGACCATCTGACTGACCGCTCAGGTTGGTCATTGATGTCTCATGCTTGGGACCAGCCATGCCGTTGCGGTCTTTAGTCAGGCTGATCACAGCTGGAATTTTCTACAGAACAAATGGGGTGCGTTTTTTTTTAGATGATTTTGAAAGGCCATTGCAATGCGGATGACACAAAGTGAATAGGAAAGAAATGATAAGAACATATCAGAAACTATGTTCATTTCCTCAGTTCACACTTGACAAACAGACGGATGTCCGGATATCCTTGTAGTGGTTTGTTGTGAGTGACCATTAGATCAATCAGACTGCTACGAAACATGCAATGATAGCATCCAGAAAGAGCTTGAGAGGGTGAGAGGGAGGGCGATTTTGTGGTCAAAAGTAGAGGCCATACGTGATTCTTTTGCAACATGGTACGTTGATGATTTTGCAAGATGGATACAATAGATTCATGATTCTGCCCTTGCTGTATCCAAATTCTTTGCAGATGGGATCAACTCTGGCTCATCAATATGATAACAATCTTGAGACCGTCCCCTACAGTAGTGTTACTACTTCAGAAAGCTCAACTAAGCCCTGAGCAAACATGATTTTTTGTGGGTAGACTTCACCAGACCGATAGGCTTGGGAGCGCGGCATCGGCATTGGATTTCCTTCACCTGGGCTTTGCTTTGTTGCTCCATGGCTTTTCCCGCCCTGAGTCGAGATTCCCGGTGTGCGGGCAGGCGAGGCCAAAACCAAGCAAGAAAGAAACACTACTGGCTGTTTGCTAATTTCATCAATAAACTGAAAAGCAGCGTGGCAGATGTATTCAGAATGGCTCACGGCTAACATCACACTGAAGAAGGACTTGAAAGTGGTATGTGTTTAGCCTGTTTAGCTGACTGTGTTGCAGTGTTGGTGTTTCCTTGTGACAAATCGGTGCCAGGTTAACATGGGCAGCTCTATATTTCTCCTGGACTGGGTTCACTCGGGCCCAGTGCTGTCAGTGAGAGCCTCTGTGCGCATGGGTTCTGCGTCGTCAATGCTGGACTTCATGCATGCGGAGCAACTTGGAAGCACGCAGTGTGCCTTGTGTGCCTTGTGTGCCTTGTGTGCCTTGTGTATTGCCATGTATTGCCTATTGCGCTCCCTATTGCATCCCTGACAAAAATGATACGGGGAGTCCAGGTATGCACAATCATCCAGGTACTCGAAACTCGCTGTATCTCCCTGTTCTATCTTCATCAAGGAGGTTTGCGGTATTTTACGGTGGTTATGGGATTTCACATGATTTCACAGTGCTTACCAACAGTCGCCAGTGGCTGTACGTTGTGCCATGTTGTGCCATGTTGTGCCATGTTGTGCCACACCTAGGCCATCCAACCTGTTCAGGTCGACGGCAGATTCTGTTCCCCAACCCCTCTGTGGCCCTATGTTTTACATGAATGTCAGCGTGTTTCCCTTATCGTTGATAGCCATATTTTGAGGACATCCCCTGAACTCTCAGATCCAATTGTTTGCTACTTATCAATGCTTATCATATTTCCACGTCTTGATTGCACCATCCGAGATACCATCCGGAATACCATTCCAAGCATATACAGTATGTGTATATGTACATATATATAGATATACACACGCATGCGCAAGAAGATATTATCAATAGCAGATATAATGTATATATACACACCACACCATACTATTATATTCCATTCCATTTCCATTCCATTCTATTTCCATTCCATTCCATGTCCATTTCATTACATTATATCATAATATTGCATCACTATTATGATCATAATAATGATAACCATATATAATACAAGATGTCCACAGAATCCAAAGCCATGTTTTTGAGGTTCACATCGCTGACCCGATCAATGGCTCGCTTGGCTTCCACCGCCTTGCCCTTGAACTTCGTGCATTCGGCCTCGAGCACTTCAGTGAGGAGCAGTCGCTTACAGAAATGAGGGTTTCACTAAGAACGACGTGTTGCTTGGATTTATGATTTATGATGTATGATGATTCTCATATATATATATATAGTAGATATACAAAGAGTGAGAGAGGGCTTCAGATATGTATGTTTGATCATTTAAATGCTGATGTATTTGCTGGTGTTGTTTTGATATTGATGCGACAGTTTTCGGATAAACACGTCCGTGATGGAAATCCGCTGGGACTCACTGGTATGCCAACGTGTTTCACAGGGATCCCAACGTGTTCTGTTCACAGAGATTCTTCATCTGGGTTTGTGTGAAAATAGGACGCCCCAAAGTCCCAGAGTTTATTCATGTTGATTCATGTTGATTCATGTTGATTCATGTTGATTCCCCCATTTCCCCAGTGAAAAGGGCTGGCAGGGTCTCTTTTTCTGCCCACTGAAAGAGACGCCGGCAGGAGCTTTGCACGTCCTGAATCACCTGTGCCCATGTTGGACTTCATGTGTGTAGAAAGCATCCCATTCATGCGAAGCCTTGCTTGATTGGGACTTTTGGTGTTTCCCCTTGATCATATACACCTTGGATCATCACTATTTGTCCAAAGTGTGGTGAAGCTCGACTTGATAACGCTGGCTGTTGATTTTGCTCATCCTGGTTTGTCTTCGTCGCTGCAATCCTTTGCTCGATTTGAACCTGGCATGTTGGTGTTGGATTTTTTACGCTTGGACTTCTTGTTGTTTCTGCAAAGCATTGGGAGAATCGGATTCTCTTTCTCCACCTTCGGCACCTTCGGTTGCCGTTTGGACTCGACCATGTCACTTCCTGACTATGCTTTCATGGAATCCTTGATGTTTCCTCAGAGTTTTAGCCATTCAGAGTTCTCCCTCTTGCTCATGGATTCTGCTCACTTTGGCTTCCCATTATTGCCTCAACAGTTTGCACAATCCGGTTCTGTTCCGTCAAGTTCCGGCCTTGTGAGGTTTGATTTCCTGCTGTCAGCCTTGGATTCTGTGGCCATGGGTCCATCTTCATCCCTACGAAGCTTCGTGCGCTTAGAATTCTTGATGTTGGTCCTGGATTTTCTTAGCTCAGACTTTCCCTTCTTCCCAAAAAGCTACGCATGTTTGGGCTTTGAGTTCTCAACCTACGGCAAGCTGTGGATTGGATTTTTCTTGCTATCACCTGACGATGTGTTCTTAGGATTTCTGTTGTTGGCACAAAGCTCAGCTTGCTTTGAGTCAACGTCATTGGTCTCAGATTCCCTGCACCTTGGACTCTCCTTGCTCCTGCAGCGATTTGTGCAGCCGGGTTTGGCATTTTTGACCTTCGGGCAAGGCCGTCTTGATTTCTTCCTGTTTTTGTCAGATGCTGCCCACCTTGGTCCTTCTCTTTTGCTGCGAAGTCTCGCGCACTCGGGCTCTCAGATGTTAGCCCTGGATCCTTTGCATTTGGGCTTGCCTATGTCGTTCCAAAGCCCCGTGCGAACAGATTCTGTGGTGTTTGCCCTTGATTCCTTGCATCTGGACTTTTCGCCGTTTCTGCATTCCATGGCACAACTTGACTTCATCACTTCAGTGATCGGCAAAGGTTGTTTTGACTTGTGCTTGTTGGTGCAAAGTTCCACGACACTGGGACCTATGTTCTTTGTGATGTCTTGTGCACGCATAGCTTTGCTTTTGCTAATCCTCGATTTCGCACAGCTTGAACTCCCAATGTTGCTTCACAGCTTCGGATGGTTAGGCTTCCCGCTGCTAGTTCTGGACCATTTGCAGATGGCCTTTCCAATGTCACTCCATTCTTTGACTCAGGTTGATTCTCCAGTGTTTGCTTCCGCTTATGCGAAATTTGGGTCATCAGTTCTTTCATTGGACTTTTTGCACATGGATTTGGTGTTGCCTCTCCAAAGCCTCACGTAAACGGAGTTGGCACCTTTGGTTCTTGACCTTTTGAAGCTGGACTTCTTGCCATTTTTACGAGGTCATGTGAGCCTGGGCCTTGCACCGTTGGTCTTTGGTTTGGCACGTACTGACTCTTTCCTCAGCCTATCCGCGATTGACGCAACCATCCTTGACTTCTCATTGTCAGCCCACAGCTGTGTACGTCCAGGTTCTGCCTTGCTGCTTCTGGACCTCTTGCATTCAGAACCATCCACCCTGTCACAAAGCTCCGGGTGTATCGATTCAGCTTTGCTGGTCTGTAGCAATGCCAGGATGGAGCCGCTACTGTTTGTGTTGGAGTTTGCTCAATCGGGTCTGGCCTTGTTGTTGCAAAGCTCCACTTATCTAGCTGCGTTGGTGTTAGCCCTGGACCTTCTGCATCCTGGTTCTACGTTGCCAGTGCACAACATGGTTCGCACAGGATTTGTTATGCCAATGCTGGATCCTTTGCACCCGGGTAGCTTCCTGTCACTGAGGTCATTTGCTCGCACGGCATTCGTGGTTTTTGCGGTTGGTGTGGCCTGAGCTGATTTCTTCCCATCAATCCCGGACTGTGCAACTTTGGAGTCATCCCTTCCTTCACACAGCATGGTCTGACTGGGCTTGGCTTTGTTTGCAGCAGATTCCGCACATCTCGATAGCCCTCTTTCCATCAGATCTCTTGCACAACTTGATCTGGTTCTTCTGGTCTTGGACTTCCTTCATTTGGACTCCCTGCTGTTTCTTCAAAGGTACGCCTACATTGAGTCCGCTGCCTCTTCTTTGGGCTTTGCAAAGTTAAATGGTTCGGTCTCTGCGTTGGATGCGATGCACCTAGAGTTATTCCTGTTTCCCCAAAGTCTTGCACATTTTGATTCGCCTTTGTTGGCACTTGATTTCAGCCATTTGGGCCTATCATCACTGGCACGGTCCTCCAGTCGTTTTGACTCCACCATGTTCACCCTCGACTTTCTACACCTGGGCTCTCTCCTTTTGCTGAGAACCATGGGATGTCCTGATTTGCCCATGTTGCTGTTGCAGTCTTCAAGGTCAGAATTCATGCCTTTCGTGTTGGACAGCACTTGCTTTGGCCCATTTCCACTTTTGCACAGCGTTTCTCGATTCGAATCAGCTCTGTCGGTGTTGGACCTTTTGCATCTTGACTTCGTCCTGTTGATGAGGAGTTCTGTCAAAGCCGGCTTTGTAATGCTCACTCTTGGCCTGTCACGCGCAGGATTCGTGTTCCTTCTGTCCGTGATTGATTGCATTCACTTGGGTAGCTCCATGCCACTGCAAGGCCCGGCATGAATGAATTTGTCGCTGTTAGTGCTGGACCTTCTTCATTTGGAGTTGACGCTCTTCCCAAGGGGCACTTCTCACACCGAATTTGGTTTGCTTGTCTCGGATTCTCTGCACTCGGGCTTTTTGCTGTTTCTGCATTCCCACAGTCAATCTGACTTCGCGATTCTGATTCTTAACTTCGGGCATCTGGGGCCTGTTTCATTTCCACAAAGCTTCGCCCGTTTGGAATCAGCTGTTCTTGCCCTGGACTTCCTACACCTTGACTTGCCGCTGAGCGTGAGGAGCTCTGTTGGATTAGGCCTCACCGTTTTACCACTTGGCATTTCAAGATCTGATTTGTTGCTTTCACTCCTTGAGAAGATCAGTCTTGGTCCTGTTCTATCAATTCAAAGTTTCGCATGTTGCGGCTTGGCATTGCTGGTTCTCGATCTTCTACACTTAGAATTCGTTTCGCCTGCTCACAGCTCTGGCCGTTTGGGCTTCACAGCCTCAGTCTTTGGCATGTCTTGACTTGGATCGATATCTTCAACACTGGATCACGTGGAACTCGGTTCTTCACCACCATCGCGAAGTTCTGCATGATTAGAGCTCCTTGTTTTTATTATATTTCGATTTGAAAAAAGATCAGGAATCAGTGGGAATCTGTGAAATTAGGGCCCGGACATGCTTTTGTTTTTCTTTGTTATTCTTGTGGTTGAAACTTGATTGAGATTCACTGCAGGCTTGTTTCGGCCTGGTGTTGAGGACTTGTGTTCAAGTAACCAAAGTGATCGGCGCTTCAAAATTTAAGAGGCTTGTGATACCCCAAGTCCTTTTTGTCTATTGAAGTTTGATAGGCCATTGAAATCCATTGAAATCCATTGAAACCATCCCCAGTTCGCATGTCCCATGGCTCCCATGGCTAAGGTCAGTGCCATCGGCCTTTGACCTTCTACATCCTGAGTCCGCTTTGTTGGTCCGAAGTCTCGTACGCCTTGGCTTACCTCCGCCCATTTGTTCATTTGCTGCCATGGGAAGTATTCCGTTTCTTGGTGGGATGAAAATGGATGAACTTTTTGCGTTAGGATTGCGCAGAAAACCCTCTAATCTTCTTAGATTCAACATGCTCAAATTAGCAACATGTGAACGAGAAGGGGGCTGAAATGGGCTGAAACAGCCAGCGAAATATCCACCTGCCATCCACCAAACTACCAGTGCTTTAGGTTGGTCCTGGACTATGTGCTGCTTGATTCATTCTTGTTGGCGCGTTCCATGGCGCAAATGGCTTCGGCGGTCTTTGTTTTGGACTTCCTCCGCCTCGACAGTTCCTCATTGCTGCGAAGCATGGCACCTTGGAGCTCAACGGGTGCCCAAATCCACGGGTTGCGCTTTCGACAACTGCTTTTGCGACGGATGATGAATGCTGTACACATTTAAGTACACATTTAAGTACACATTCATAATAATTTACACATTTGCAATCATTTGCAATCATTTGCATTCCACCCTCATTGATGTAAGCCTAGCATTCTGAGGCATACTGTGGATTTCTATCCTTGGCCTTTGGCATGAATCGCTTTGAGTCGATCACACCTGCGTGCCTTGCACCAAGCCGCGCCTAAGTCCTTGTTTGCCTTCGAATGCACTGCTATGCCTCATGATTCAAATCTGCAATCATAGCATATCCAAAGTATATCATAGTAAATCATGGTGTATCATAGTATACCACAGTATATCATAATGGTCATAGTTCCAATTTTCTTCAAAGATTGCTGTGATTGATGTCATTGGTGCCGCTTTAGTGCGCAGTGTGTACGGAGTGTACGCTTCACATCGTTGTGGATCGCCCTTCAGGCACAGCTTCTCTTTGACAGAGTCCATGCTTTCATTGTTTGGAATTGGCCAACCTGCATCCAGCCACTTGGAAAATCTTGGAAACACAAAATCGCGCTGCAAGAGTAGTGATTTTTTTGTGGACCTGATTGAAAGTGGCTACATCCAACACACACACACACTTGCTCAGAAACAACATTGCGAATTTTGTTGTGGAATGCATCACACGTGCACAAAACAATCCCTTACAAACTGCCAGGAAAAAATTAGTTGATCCAGCGTGAATTTCAGTGCGAA
>Ga0126342_10000138_pt1 | contig 54186 bp, 50 predicted proteins | sample Cyp1metagenome_FD_92528 | JGI IMG/M metagenome (GOLD analysis project Ga0126342, IMG submission 92528) | Coral microbial communities from Lord Howe Island, Old Settlement Bay, Australia - Cyphastrea 1 metagenome | ecosystem: Host-associated > Invertebrates > Cnidaria > Coral ...
CACACAGAAGGCATCCAAAAACAACAAATCAAAGGGTTGTTTTTTTCCATTCAATCTCTTTACTTAAAATTCTTCATCTTGATCATTTTCAGGGCCCGCAAAGGGGGGACCCCAGAAAGGCCACTTGACCTGGGTTTTGATGTGTGCCCGGCATCTGAGGACGGAAGGCCTGCAGTATGCGATGGAGGACAAGATCCAGCTTTGGACATGCCAGCTCAGGCTGCACCCTGGCATAGTTATACAGGTGGATAAGGATGAAAAAAAAAACATATGAAACATATTGATACATATTGATACATATTGAACATATGGATTTATCCAATTGTTCGTTCCTTTTAGGATTTGTTGGCACCATCTGCGCCGAGAAATGATGATTTTTTCTTTTTTTTTGATGGGCTGATCAACTTTGTGTTGATCCTCAGGATTGGTCTCGTGTATTTGGAACAAGTGAGGAGAAAGCCTGGAAGAATCTCAAATTACTGTGTGAGGAGTTTGATTCGATGCCTGGAGAGACAGAAGAGGAACCACATGCAGCATCAGGGAATGTAGAGGACATTCTGACACCTGAACCAGGAGCAACGCAAGCTGAACCCAGCCAAACTGCACCACTTGAACAGAAAGAAGGAACTCATGTAGAACAAGAGCAGACTGCAACACAGGAACAGAACACTGAAAGATTGGATCTGTTTGGGTTGAACAAAGCAGAAGACATGACTCCTGAGCAGAAAGCTCCTGAGAAGCCTTGCACACCAACAGCCAGGAGAAGCAGAAAGCCTGCAGTTAGTCCTATGCCCGACAATTCATCAGCAAGCACCATGCCTCAGAAGAACGACACTTCGCAGCAACCTGCAACGCCAACAACCAAGCGAAGAAAGTTGCCAGATTCTTTCATTCATACCCCTCCGGCTAAGACACCAACGCCGAAGAAGAAGAAGTTGAAGAAAACGGCAACACCGAACAAAGGCAACAATCAAATTGCAGGCCAGGAACCAGATACAATCAAGCAAGCAATCACGGAGCCTGCTGTAAAGAAATCAACATTGGAAGAACAGAAATCAATCCCAATGAAGGAGCTCGGACCGGTGTGAACATCGTGGGTGGGATCAGGATTGATTGTTTCCGATCTTTCTCAATCATATAGTCATGTGATATCCTTTTGTGATTTGTTTGATCATTTTGTAGGGATGGATTGGTGGGAGGTCTTTCTGTAAGACCATCTCTGTGACCCCATTCCAATCCAATAGCCATGGCCAGGAGGAGGAGATGGAACCTAAGGATGGAACCAGAGTTCAAGAAACCAGCAGCTCTCAGAACCCTGGGCAAGGCAAGCAGTTGCCACATGACAATACATGACATAGATTCTTCATGAGCTCCAGATTCTCATGGGTTACTCAATATTTATCCTTCCAAGTCTTTGGGCTCCTTGCTACAGATTTTTTCGAGCAACCCAATGCTTACAAAATGATAGAAACACATAGAAACACCGATTCTTCCCGACGACCCTAAAGGCAGAGAGAACGAGATAAAGGGTGACGCGGAGATACAGAGATACATGGTGTCTCGCTGACCATGTGGTTTCTTTTCATTATTTTGGAATGTCTGTGAATAAAAATTGTGCATACTGCCACTTCAAAAGTGTTCTGGTTTCGTGATTCATCAAATGGTGTTCCCTGGCAATTTTTAAGGTGGCCTATGCGAACACTGTGAAGAAGAACGGCTTCTTCATTGGTTTGCTTGACCTGGCTCTTCTAGCCCGAAGTCGGAAGAAGCGGCTCATGGTGCTGCACTATCATGATGCATGTCAAGATCCTCCTCAACTGGCTCCTGTGATGGACATTTTCCACCCCCTGTATGCTTCGTCCAAACATTCCCCACCAGAAGACATCATGCACATGGATCACGAGTCAGGTACATGGAATGTTGCTGTTCTTTTGGCCGATTATACCAGAGGCTCATACCAGCAATTGAACCATTTTGTTCCTCTTTTCCAAAAAGACACAATGGGGGAGCAGTTGTGGTCAAAACTGACACAAGAGTCTTCGATTAAACATGCCAAACGGATTCAGAAGTGCCAAGCAATGCTTCCGGGGGAAGATGAATCAGATGATGAATTTGCAGCATCTGCCCGGGAGCATCTCGAATTGCTCCTGAGACAGCAAGACTTCAACCAAATCACTCAGGGCATAGATCTGTTTGCATCCGCGGTTCCTGGTGATGGAAATTGTGGTCTGTGGACAATGTTATCATTAGAAGGAGGCCCCATTGCCAAATGCCAGGGTGTCGACCAGAAGGCTGTTCAACAAATGCGTGAAGACACTTGGTATTCCCTCATTATCTTTTCGATATGTTTCATATGTATTCATATGTTTCCATATGTGTTTCCTACAAAAAGACACTCCATACCTTTCCACCCCTACATAATGACTTCTGGAAAAATATTCCAAGGAACTGGCTGAGTTGTGGATCGGAGTGTCTGATGACCCGTGGTGGCAGTTGTTGTTTGCAGCAACCGGGATGCAAGATGAGATTCCGCCCACCGCGTTTCTGCAGACGGGAGATGATGTGCCACTCACCCCCCCTGTGAAACCAAAGGAACCTCCTCCTATGGACAAGCCTTCACCTCCAAAAGAACAGGAGGCACCGAAAAGAGCCCAGTCGTGTCGGCCAGCTCAATTTGGGAGTGCCAAGCCAGAAGAACCTTTTCTCAAGGCACCTAGCAAAAAAGAACCTAGCAAAAAAGAACCTCAACAAGCAGAGGTGGTGACAGATATGGTTGAGTTGGAAGTCTTGAGTGATGAGGACTGACAACGATGTTAAATTATGAGAATTTGTGGTATTATTGTTGCTGTTTTTTTGGAAGTACTGTTCATTACTGTTCTGAATAGAGATCCCGGGGTCTGACATCCAGCTTGCAGGAAAATTGTAAAGGGATCAAGCGACGACGGCATGTCAGAACATGCCATAAGAAGACCAACAGCACGAGCGATCTCAAAGCAGCTGGAGTGCGAGCTTACCTGTCAGACATCAACCTGACTTGGCCTGCGTTTTCGAGGATCCACCACAGGCAGCTGACAATCAGCTTTCTGTAGAGCGGACAACCTACACAGTCCATTTTGTAGGATTTTGATGGGTTATTTTATCAAACGGATTCCGTTTTGGTCCTTTGTCATCCTTTTGTCTACAAGGGTCATTTTGTAGAGGATGCAAGTGGTTACATCATTTTGTAGGAATTCCAATGCTATGGATGGATTGAAAGCCTGTCACTTCCAGATGGAGAGAGAAAGAGATAGACAGTATCCATCAGTATCCATCATTCTGTAGTTGAAGTTGCCATCAAATCGAATTATATAATCCATTGTGCTTACCAACAGGCATGCTCCTGGGAAGAAGCTGAACCTTTGCTCTGACGGCGGGTACAGCCAGCTGCAGACTCGGCTCCTCGAGGAGAAAGAGATCAAGTGCAAGGCGTGCTTGGAGCTCTTGGAGTCGTCTAAGTTCAATGCAGCCAACATGCAGAAGGTCGTGGAGAGTGTTCTGCAAGGACAACGGAGTGTGAGAGCGAATGGGCCAGGATGGATCCAAGAGAAAACTGAAGATGACTCAGTGGCTTCCTTGGCCCCCCCCCGAGAAAACATGATGATCCTGCAGAAGACCAGGAGAAACTGATCCGGGACTGGGTGCGCACTCTCGAGCCAATCATCACCATGCTCCCGGCTGGAACACACAACAAACGGGTGCCGTACCAGTGCTCGGTTTGCAAGACTGCAACATGGCCAGGGGGCAAAGTCGGCGAGGCGGACCAGATGAGGTTGTCGAGCGTGCAGCACTACATTGGCCGTCATTTGAGAAGTGACACCCATGTGAGAAACCAAAGGCTAGCTGACGAGGTCATTGAGGATCACGAGATCGAAGTTCCTTGCGACGGCATCTCGCCGTCTGATCCAGCAACAGGTGGTGCGCTTGTGCCATTGGTCTGGGAGGCGAAGCTTTGGTGCTCAATGGCAAACTTTGTTGAGTTGGCAAAGCACAGCTACACCTACGATGCCAATGAGGATAGCTGGACCATTCGAGCGGCCGACTGCTTGCAGCAAACACAGCAGAATTCCGTGGATCCGAACCAGAGGCATGCATGCGCGAAATGCAAGAGTCTTGCCAGTCCACGTGGGATAGTGAGAAATTTGAATCGCTTCATGCTGAAGTACTGGATGGCTCAGATTCTCAGCTGTCGACTCTTTCAGGGAGATCTTGCGCTGACTCAGTTGATGGACAAGCTCAGGGCTTCAGCTTACTACACACAAAACAAGAAGAAGCTCGATGACATGATGAGGCTTGACAATGCAAGAATGCAGCAGTGGGTGAGATGCAGCTTCTTGCCGGATGCCCAGTGCAGCAGAAAAATGAAGGATTTCATCGACATGATTGTGCGACCATCGTTGCAGATCAGTGTGGCTTCTGTACCGTCACGCCTGTCCGACATCAGCGCCAAGTTTGCTTGCATCCTAGCTGGAAATGAAGCAGAAGAACAGGATCTGGTGGATGTTAAGCTGGCAGCTGCAGCCATATCTGGTCGACTACAAAACCATCCTTTGATCCAAGGTCTCCTGCTCCAGGTGGCCAGAATGCTGGAAAAACAAGAACGAGGCATATTCACGATGAGTGGGAGAAGATCCCAACACACCGATCTTGAACGGGACCTCGTTCAGGATGCAGGGATCCAACTGGCGGTGGCGGCGGGCAACAATGCCCTCGCCCGTCAGTTTGGGCTCTCAAGCAGGAGTCATGTCATCAGCATGGAGGTCCTGGAGAAGAATAGCTTGCCGGTGCCTCCCTTGTCCGTTTGCTTCCCAGATACTTTGCGGCAAAACTGGGTGCTTGTGGACCAGCGAAACTCCAAGGCACATAATGCACCGAAGCGTGTCTTACCTGAATTTTATTGATTTTTTAGTTTCCATTATGGGCCCTTACTGTCCTACAAAAAGACAACGAAGTGATATTTTTCTACAAATTGATTAATATAATATAGATGGATATAGCTGAATATAGTACGCATATAAATGCATATAATATATATAATATCTTATAATATATGAAGTGAGGTGGATGGATCAGAATGGGGTATGATATAAATCCATAAGAGACAAGTAATAGCATTGTAATACTTGAAATTGAGCTTTTATGGAAAATTCCCTTTTTGTAGCAACCCCTATGTTGCTACTCAATCTGTAGTCCATTCTTCTTTCTCATGAGGTCGCCTCATGCTGGCGTTTGATGCTACATACCTGACGGTGTCACTGGCATCCATGGAACTTCATTCCAAAAGAGGTATGGTAGGGGGTGTTTGGTCACCAGATGACTCAGGAAATGCATTCGTTGAGTTGAGAGAGGACCTCAATGTCTCCGAGGTGAGGAAAGCAAGTTCCATCATGGAATTTTTGACTTGGAACCCGTTTGGAAGGAAGAAGTCCCCACTCAGTGTGGCCGCTGTTCCAGTCGAGCATTCGTTTTCTGGTGTCAACAGTGGCTACAGAGGCAATCTCTACATTTGCTCCCTCGTCGGGCAAGTTTGTGCCGAGAACGATGGAGTCCTGAAAGGTCTCATTTGTGATTCCCACGGCACTCATCAATTTTGCCGAAAACTTCTCCACGGACAAACTTTGGGGCTCCCTATGGATGATATTTCGGACATCCCTTTCTTCAAGGATTTGCGTTACCAACCTCTCCCAAGTCACCCACTTCCGAGGCTGCCCATACAGTTTTGTCTTCACAATGGTGAATACATTTGGGGCATACCTGGAGTGTGTGATTGGATTTGAACTTGGAAGAGTTTTGTTGTATGCAAGTTTTGTCTTAGGAAGGATGATGAAAGGCATGCTTTTCCTGTATGAATGTCATTTTGTAGCAGTAAGACTTTGGTTATGAATTTTGTAGACCAACTCCTTTCCAGTGATCTTGTGATAATGTTTAGATATGTTTAGAATTTTGGAAAGGGGTATTGCCGTTGTAGGGTTTCCATTGTGCCAGCTTCATCTCTCTCTAAGGCCATGCCTCGAAGAATTCGGGTGGGCAATGCACCTCATACCTCAGAACAATCTATTATGGACCGTTCTGGGTCGATTTGGTGCAGTGTCGCAACTACGGCATGCCAGCGATGGCTCTGGGTCGGGCGCACCCGATGTCAGATCGGTGCCAGGCATTATTGAGTAACCCGTTCTTCTATGTCAAGGAAGACGAACCTTAGAAGAAATTACCCATATGATGCTACAGAAAGATTAACATGCTCTGCAAAAAAAATGATGCTACAGAAAGGATAGTTTTGAATGGTCTTGAATGGTTTTGATCCAACTAAAAGGGCTGAAATGTATTGAAATGTTCAAACACAACTGCTTCTTGAATTTGTGATTTGCTGTGGTCAAGACATTGAGGACGGACCTCTTTCTTCCATGCGGACGCCCTGGGCACTTCGGGGAGCTCTCATCCACAATGTTATAGATTCTTGACATTTATATTGTTTTCTTGATGGGGGCATTTTTTCTTTAAAGATGTGACCATTTGAATACAAATTTGGGACCCCAAGAAACGTCTTTTTGTAGGCACATTGGGTTATAACAGTTGGATTCCTCTTTTTGTAGGCCCTGGTCATCCCTGCAGAGTACACACAAGAACATAACACAAGACTGTCCCACAAAAGTATCCACAGAGACTAGGTTGCTTTGAACGTTGCACCTCTTCTTCACAGAGGGCTGCCACTGAAGACGCGGTGCGAAGTTGCACTGTCAGGATTTTTGTTGCTAGACCTTTTCCAGATGGTCTCTTCTGACCTTTGCGAGCGGCTTCATCTTCCGAGAGGAAGCACATACATGGCAGGTCAGACGCAAACAAACTTGCAATCATGTGCAATGGCTGCGGTGGTAGTGGCATTGACGAAAGACGCTGAAACTTGTCCATGGCAACCTTCCCATGGCAGGCTATCAGAGTTAGCCATCGAGCAATTCTTCGGGGCACTACGTTCCCAGTCGGGCAACTCTCAACTGACAAGCAGGGCATACTTTCGTGCATCTGCTAGGCATGCAATGCAGATGTCCAAGCAACTCAACCAGGACAAGCCACTGCCTGGAAGGGAAGCTGCACTCTCCAATGCCGAGTTTCTTGTATCATTTTTTCATATTTCATCAGGATGTACAGGGATACCCCTTAATATCTTTTTGTAGTAAATATTAGTGGCAAAGTGTTTTTGTAGTGAGTTTGGGTATGTTTGCGGGGTCATCTCTATTCATCTCCATCAATACGGATCCAGACAAATACAAAAAATCTTTTTGTAGTACTGGATAACGGGATGGTTTTTGTAGAGAATTACTCCTGATATTTTCTTGAGCCTAGGTTCCAAGAGTGTTGCCACAACGCTTGGTCTTCTTCTGTGATGTTTGTGTCGAAGATCTCCGGGATCTCTGAAGAAGAGTTGAAAACCTTCTACAAGAGTTCATGCAAGGATCCAATGACCTTTGGAGGAGACGATGATCTTCCTGAAGAGGAGAAACCAGAAGAAATGAACCCAGCTGACGATTCCAATGAGTGTGTCAAGTTCATCCAGGCATTGCAGACCGAAGCCGAGGCAGCCAATATGCATGACCTGGAAGGTGATTCCTTCGAAGCTGCTGTTGAAGACCCAGAAATGGAAAACATGCCGGACAGGGAAGACATGGAGAAACTAGTTGGAAAGTCGTCCAAAAATCAGATTGATCCCAATGCATTGCCGAGCACACTCAGAGATGTGATGTCGTCTTCGGGTGACTTCTTCAACCTGATCTTCAGACTGGCAGTCAAGCTGAGGAGTGTTCCAGGTGGAGCCGACACTGGATTTCTGCCCAATGCTCAGAACTGCCGGCGCGCAGCACGTGGTTTGAACTGGCATCAGCGTCTGGGATGTTTATGGATTTGTATTTGTGTTTTCATTTTTGGATATTTTTGGAACAAAAAGGGAAATGAATGGAAATGACGGGGGATAACTTGGTTGTGCCCCTCCCCCAAAATGAAGGAAAATCATTTTGTAAGCAGATGCATCGGGTGTAACCATTTTGTAAGATAGTTTCAGAGGGTTTGAGGCTTCCGTATGTCATGTTTTGAATTTTCTGTTGCGCTGAGGCACAACGAACGTCTCCTAGCACGGCTGGAGCAGGAAAAGGAAAGCCCTCAGTACAGGAACAGATCTTCCAGACTTCAGAAGTGGCGTGAGCTGGCCACTCAGGCCCACCAGGAGCTGGATCTCCACCCTGCGATTCCTGAACGTATCCAGCAACTTGGTTTCAAATTTGGTGGCATGTTTATCCACATTTACAAGAATTTGTTTTAAACATATCCACATTAAAGATCATTAAAGATCATTAAAGCCCATGGTAATCCATGTTTTATTTATATATGTATAAGACCCAATACATATTCGATGTTATTCGATGATGTTCGTGTTGCAAGGTTGGCGTTTCAATTTTTGTTGAGTGTCATTTTGTAGGGTTATATCGGTTTGATTTCCATTTTGTAGGGATCCTTCATTGAGGCCTGGGCACGTGGTTGTGTTCATCCTGCCTTCATGCTCCAGCGACAAAGAACCCCTGCTTGAAATCGGGTTGGTGATGAGTGTGTGGAAGGGCATCAAGGATCCCAAAATCGTGGCCACAGATTGCCATGTCAACAGTTGCATGGCCTTCCGGGCTGTCACCCTTCAAATGGAGGACGAGGACAGGATGTCTGTTAGCATGTTGGAAAAGGCATGGAAAAGCCTTCAGTCCAAACAATACAAAGTTTTGAATTTTTGAGATGAAAATTTCTATGGACATTGATATTGTAGAGATTTGTTTTGGTTTCAGACTTGTGTATACTTGTGTGGCAAAGTTGTCTCATCATACTCAAAGGATATCAAAGGATATAAAAGGATATAAAAGGACATAAAAATATATAAAAGGATATAAAAGGTATATAGTCTTTTTGTAGGGAAGATGGCCTCATATTCCTTTTTGTAGGGGCCATGGCCTGGAACCCTGTCAGTGCAGGAAGATCCATTGCGGTGGTGGTGCTCAGCGACATCCTGCGCATGGGTTGTCAGGATGGAGGCCTTGGTGTGCATCTTAGACTGCGATGAATGTCCCTTGCATGCACTTATGCAATCTTATGCATACTTATGCATACTTATGCATCATCTGAACTCTGAATAAAATACATAAACATACATAAACAAAAATAATACAATTAATATATATATAAAACAATTCAGAATGTATTGATATGAAGAAGCCCATGATCAACTGATCATGAGGAGTAGCAATTCATTGCATTGCAAGTTTGGGTTGGCATTCTCCTGGATGTTCCTACTGTATCATACGGTCATTTTGTAGCAGGGTGCTTTTATGTAACCCTTTTTGTAAGGATAGTTTTGTGGGTTTCCCCAGTGGTGTGCAAGTCTTCTCTTATCTTCTCTTTTTGTAGTGCATTTTCACGCTATGCGCAGCTCAGGCACTGAACCAGATGAAGGTGATGGAAAGGTCCGGCTGCTTCTGAGTGAGAGCAGTGGTGAGCTCCTCTCAAAGGTTGATGGAGTGAAACGGTGGCGTGTGCAGCCCACCATGGTTCGGGGATGGAAAAAGACCAATTCCATCCCGCTTCATGTGGGTAAAGGATGCATAAAATCGAAATTGAAACGGGGAACTCATGCGTCCAAAAAAGGTTTGAAGTCCAAGAAAGAAACACAAGATGAAGATGAAACATTGTCCAAAACCAAAAAAAAGAAAGCTGATAGCCACATCCCACAAGTGAAGACAGCTTCTGATGTCACAGCTGATGACATCCGTCGAAGCGTTGACGGCCATGAGGCCATCAAGCTGGTTTTTCAGGAGATCTATGAGATTGACGCCAAGACTTTCCCATCGAATCCAGTTTTTGACTCCCAAGGATGTTGCCGGTTGAAGTTCGAAGGAGCTTCTTCCTTTACGTGGTCAGAGGTGCTGAAGGCATCGCCTCTGGCACTTGAAGCCATGCACCTAAGCTGAATTTTAGCGTACAAATCAACTGGTCACACCATGCTGCGCTACAAAATGCATTTCCAATCCTTTACAAAATGCTATATTTCACTACCTTGTGGGTCGCAAACTTCCAGAGAAATTTTTCAAATGTTTTAACATGTGCTTGCTGAGGTACTCGCTGACCAAGAAAAAGAAAGCCTGTGCTTACGGCAAAACAGTGTACAGGCACTTGGACTTGGTAAAATCAAAGCTCCAGGGTGATGATGCCAAAGCTAGGCAAGGTTGGCTCCGTTTGTTGAAAGAAGTTTGTGATTTTGTGGCTGTGACCCGAAAACGGGAAGCGGCCAAAAGCAGCAAGAAACAGTGATGAGAAAAGTCCGCATTGAAACTCAGGGCCATCCCCCGGGGGAGACCGGTGGTTCACTACCTTTTGGTTTTTTTTTCAAGTTTAGACTCAAAATCAATGAAAAATGGGCTCCCTACAAAAAGGAAACCCGTTCTAAGAAACATCAACAAAATGAGCCATTTAGAGATCTATATAGACATCTAAAATCACATTGTCTTTTAGTAGGGGCTTTAGAAGGGTTGGGTGCATCCTTTTGGTAGGGCCTTTTTTGGTTGTTTTTGAGGTCAAGCACCCCTTTATGTAGTAGGGGGGGTTGGTTCAAGGCTTTGTAGCTACAAAAAGGGGTGGCCAACCCACCCCCTGGAATTTCAACCCCCATGGAAAATATGGTTCGCGGGATCATCCGGGTATGAACCAGGATTTCTTGGTACCTACTATGCTTTTCAATACACAAAATCATTGTCGTCTTTGCTTCAACCACAATTTGTTATTTGTTTACCTATGTTTACCTGGTAAATTCTCAGTTTCCTTGGTAAATCCCGGATTTTTCAATAACACCATGTGGAATCCCCCAAACGAGAGCTCAATTGACCTACCAGTTGCTTAACGTTTGGCTTAGGGGTTGAAAAAGCCTCACCAACATCGGCCTCACCTACGTCGCGTTGCGCAGGACTTTATCGATGCCTACGCCCTGGAATCTCTGGGCACTGAGGACTCACTGGGTCAGAAGGCGGGGCCAGGATGCACTGGGGATGTGAGGGGTGTATGTATTATCTATACATATATATATATACATAATATATATATATATAATACATCTGTGCAAATTTACTCACGACCGAGCCCTGGAATCATGGTTTTTGTAGGGGAATCATCCCACAATGGCCGCAAGTTTCAGGTTAGTGAATTATTATTATTTGCCCAGATACATATATATATATATATATCAACCAACCATCCATCCATCCATCTATTTATATATCTATCCATCTATCCATCTATCTATGGACCTTTGGGGGTTGCTACACCCATTGACATCTTCTCCACTGGTGCATTTGCGATGGTCACTTCAGAAAACAACAAGGCCTTCCTGATGCAGAAAACACACATATTCCCTGTAATGTGGTTAAAACAATAATAAACAATCCCCCACATCACCATTTTCATAGGTGGTAGAAACTTCCCATTCCCAGTCATTGGTGGTTTATGACATTGTTTTTCCAACATTGGATTCACTCCCATCTGGTTTGGAAAAAACCATGTCATCAAACCTTCCGTTCAATGGATTTTTTCCCAGATTTTTCCCAATAGGTGGTATAATCAGTATTTAACCATCATTAAATGGCAAATATCAGTATAATCAGATTTTCATCAGATTTAACCATCTGTATTTAACCATCATTAAATGATTAATCCCAATGGTTAATGATGGTTAAATACAGATGGATTAATGATGGTTAATCCCAATGGTTAAATACAGATGTTTAAATGATTAACCATCAGATTTTCATGATATTCCCAAATTAACCATCTGATCCATCTGGATATTCCCAATGGTTAATGATATTCCCAAATTAATCATTATCATAAATGATTAATTATCATGAATTATCATAAATGGATTAATGATTAATGATATTCCCAGATTTGGTTAAATTAATCCCAATGGTTAATGATGGTTAAATGGTTAATCCCAATGGTTAAATACAGATGTTTAAATGATTAACCATCAGATTTTCATGATATTCCCAAATGGATTCCCAGCGCCCCGTGGGAATCGAATCCCATGAGATCCAGGCCCAAGAAGCGCTGCAGCGCAGCCGCGCACGTCGAGAGGCAAAGCCGTTGCCCACGCCTGCAGGTGGGGAATCGTTGGTGGATGACCGGACTATATAGACAAAACATGGCGTTTTTTTAATCATTTTAATGGGACAATATCAGAGAAGCACCTAGAAATGAAGGTTTCAATGGAATATAATGGAATCTCCTCGTAGTTTCAATGGAGGTTTATAGCTGGGAAAGACATTGAACTATTGCTTGGTGAGGGTATATCGAAACCTGGCCGACCGGCCGATGGTGGATGGCGGTGCCGTGGCTAAAGAAATCGCTCAGTTGGTGAACATACTGTAACTCCAAGAACTAGGATGCATGGTAGATTAATGTAGATTGTATCATGATATATCTGCAATTGGGGAAAACATCATAGTTAATTACTAGGTATAACTCTATAATATCCAGGTTTATGATAGTGTTTTTATCGTCATAAGTAGTTCCAGAATACGATTTTTTTGATGATGCTTTCACCATCGTTTCTAGGCTTCAGGCTTCTTCCTGTCTATTGCCAGGCTTGTGGAGATCTCACGAGATTAATTTTCTTGGAGGTTTTGAATGATGCTTTTGGATGAGTCAAAACTGACACCAAACTGTATTTCAATGGTAAGGGAAAATAAGGGAAAATTTACAGGAAACCATAGATTGTCCCATTAACCCATTAAATATGGGGCTTTACTGTAAATCAAGCAATCAAGCAAAATCAAGCAAGACATGGAAATTACAAAGATATTCTTGAATTTCCAAGATGTTGCGAAACATAAGATGGGAACGTTGGGGAGATATCGCAAATCCAGGAAACGGTTGTGTTTTAATAGACCCAGAAACACACACACACACCTGGGGATATGGTTTATAGTTTATACAACCAGCACAAATATATATATATATATATATAATATGTATATAGACATAATATGTATATATATATATTATGTATAGCTTATATATATATACATACACATATTTGATGCATCATGGGGGATGCAGCACTTGTGCAGGGGTAGACCCAGCTGTTACCCCGACGCTATGTCCATTACGAGGTAACCACCGGGTGCCCACGGGGTGATATCCCCAATCCCCAAGGGTGCTGCCATTGACATAGGATGCACAAGCCACATAGAAAGTGAATGAACTTCCCAATGTGAATCTTTCAGGTCCTTAGTCCCCATGTTCCAGAGAGTTGGGTCAATTTTACTACTCCCTTTTTCCTCCAAGAAAACATGGCCTTGTACTGGGTTGTTTATTAAAAGTCCCATATTTTATTGGAAGGTTTTTTTTAATGATTCTGATTGGTGAAGGATGATATTAATTGTTCCTCTTATGTTTTGTATATACTTACTTTACGCCGAACAATGTTTTTCCTTAGTCCAATTTGTATGGTTGAGCCCCAATTCTTCATTTGTTTGATGAACGTTTTTTGGTTACACGAACCCATCTATCTTGTGGAAGAATCCGCTTAAACTCTTGAACTTCCCGCGAGGCTTGGATGGCTTCATCAAGACTTGTACATAGAAACCCGGTTGGGTAATCCAACAGGGCAGCCGAATTCCGGTGAAACTTTCGGACACTCATAAAACACGATTCATTTATAACAAAGTCATGGATGATCGTTATAACAAAGGTCATTGATTTATAAATAGGTTGGTTAGATTATCATAAAAGGATAATTCAGTTATAAATGGGTGAAAATCTTGGTTGGAGGTTTTAGATGATTGTTTTGCCAAAGGTCATTGACCCGGGAAACCCTCTGGTAATTGTGCATGGCAACGGACAATTCTAGTTTTGAAATGGACATTGCATGGATTAATATGGGGTAATCATATAGATGAATTATTTTCCATTGCCAGGTGAAAATGATGGAGGTATGCATATGTTTTTCGTTACTTGGAACTGGCGTTCTAACAGCTTAGATTAGCGTAAATGGCCGCCAAAGATGTGGCCTTGAATTCATTGGAGCGAAAAAAAACGGGAAAACAACTCGGATGTGGGTGTTTTAGACAATGGCATGGGTATACTGGTATACCGTTTTGTGGGATAAAATAGGTATATAATGGGTGTGTGTATATATATATAATTATATATTATATATATTATGTCTACTGTGTGTATATATGTATATATATATAATTATATATATATGACTATTATCTATGACTATATTATGAGGATATAATTGTAACCAACAATATGATCTTTAGGAGTGTCTGAAAATGGGGGAATAACCGCCCTACATTGTGTGGCCACTGAGTCATTGATGAGAAAGGATCAACTTTGCTAGATTTTAGTGGTGTTCCATTTGTTTTCAGACAAATCCATGCTGGTTGGTGGTTTGGAACATTTGGATTATTTTTCCATATTGGGAATTTCATAGTCCCAACTGACGAAGTCATATTTTTCAGAGGGGTGGCTCAACCACCAACCAGTATATGAAATATGAGAGGCCAGAACCGACATCAATGGAGCTTCCACCACCTGTACGCTTTGGTAAACGTAGCCTGAAAATCCCCGAAGGATCATGGACATCATGGCCGCCACAGGATTTCAGGCTAGTTTGTTTCATAAAAGAAGTACTGCATTTCCTATTAAAACATAGTTAGTACTTCATTTCCTGTTAAAACTTAAAACATGTCCTACTAAAACATACTCAACACCCCTATTTTTTTGTGTTTTAGTAGTTGTATCTCTAGCCTTGGTTAGATCTGAGACCGGACGGAACTTTTTCTTGGATGAAGCATTAGGCTGAAGGGGGTACCTGGCTGAAGTATCAGATGAAATCACCAAAAATTGGGGAGCGCCCTCTGGTAATTTAACATAGCTATTGAACATGGCCATTTATAGTTGATTTACCATCATATATATATACCGTTATATACCACTATAGTATCAGATGAACATAAACTAACAGAACTCTGGAAGATCAACATTTTAATGGCAAAACTATTTCTATGGCCATGGCTTCAATAGCGAACTGTTAGTTTACCAGAGGGTACACCTTGTGTTCATAAACCATGGGTTATAACGTTTATAAATCCGGAGTTCACATTGCATATGTCATGGTTTGCTCACCATCTGAATCGGGCTCAATCGGAGTTGCGGAACCGCAGGCAATGAACTGCAACTGCTGAAAAATATACACCAGTTACATCTACCATCATCAGCATCTACCATTGTTTACCCTGACCGGGTCTTCCTATGGAAGACAACATGTGGAAACTCTTATGGTCTTATGGTACGCTCACTGGGTTGATGAAAGGGACATCTACTGGAAGCCTATCGATTTTTCCCCTGAAAGATCGGGGGGTCCTGTAAAGGAACAGTTAGTGAACAATTGTGAACATTTATTCGGCTACATGTGCAGAGTCTTCCTGTACACTGTCAATTGAAGTAGAGTACCTAGAAAAAATGAGAGAACTGGGGAACTGTATAATGAATGCACACGTTTATTTTCACGATGTTCATAATGCAAATTATCACCTTGATACCGTTTAATGAAAAGTCTGGCAAATTAATCATGGATTGTAGTTGATTTCAATGTAAACTTTGAGACAATGTTCGTTTGACCAGATCCGGAAGCCGCTGCTGTTCAGCTGTTGCTACTGGCTGAGCAGGAGGGTTGGGTTTGACCGGTAAAAAAACGGTGGTTTCACCAACAATAATGGGGAATAATGGGGATTTATAAATATATATATATATATTTATTATATATTATATATATACACTATACTCAATGTATATAACCAACAATATGATCTGGATGGGTGTGTCTGAACACGGTTCATCCCCCGCAAAAACATGGCAATCTTCATAGAGCGATGGCCCACCAACAGATCTAGGAGTAGCCTACTAGACAAAGCGGCTTGAGCAGGTTCTCTTGGTTGATTATGTCTTAAGACGGTTATACTACCCTTCATATGGATTTGTCTGAAAAAAGGGTATACGACCATTTGCCAAAAATAGTTGACATAAGTTTTGTACTATATAGTTGTTGATAATTAGTGTGAATCTAGTGTTTTTTCCTCTTCGTTATGAGGCGGCAAGCAACTACATTCACCAATTCTGCAAGGCAGCGCTAGCAAACCCGCTAGGTCTGCACTAGTTATTTTTAACATCCATGTTCAAAGATGTTTGTATGTGTTGCCTACTGTTTGGTATTTCAACATGAAGAAAACATAAACTGTAACTTAGCGCCTTCAACCATCTTAAACCTAAGGATGCCTTAGCGAATTTCTGTGCTACTCAACCATTTTCCTATGTTTTTAAGTTTGTCGTTCAATTTTGGGAATTGATGCGTAATTTTACCCGCTAGATCCCCGCTAGCAATGCGCTAGCAAAAGTTGCAAAAAGCGGCTTTGGCTGACCCGTGACCCCGTCGCCGTTAGAGAACTTAAGTTTATCCTGTCTGTTTAACAAAAACAACAGTACCAACAAAAACAACGACAAGCCTTGCAGCAGACAAACAATTCTTGAATTTCCACGACTAATGATTAGCAGCGGCACCCACTCCATATAGATGTGCATTAGCATTTCCTGCAGGTTTTAGCTTCGGTTTCAAACATAAAAGATAAAATGCAGGGTTTCAGACTATTTGGATAAGTTGTATTTTTTAAAATTCAAAGATGAAGCGGCACGCATGGAATTACGATTTATAAACCAAACCAGACAAAGACATTTTGACAAACCGTCAAATATGCACCAATGTAATTTTAATGTGAACACATAAACATTTATTATATAAACATCAAATTTCTGGGTATCCTATTTGCAGACAAACCCATATTTTGGGGATGATCATAATCATGATCCATGAGCTAGCAAGCCACATTTTCACCAACCATTCGAAAGGATAAGTTATCATAAGTAATTATGATTTTTGGTGTGTTTCGAACCAGTGATTTCCGGGTGATAAACTTGCCAATTTGCGATAGACGGATAGATGGTATTATTAATACGGGATGCTTTTGGGGACCCTAAAGAATCCACCAGCCACCAGAGAATTATCACACCTCATTGGCACTATGGAGGTGATTGTGAAAATGGGATGATCGGCATGAATAGGAGATGTTTTCAATTGAGGGAGTCATCCACAGGACAACTTCAGAAAAAGTTAAAATAAACTATTGGGATTGGGATTTTTTGGATAGAAACAACAATTTTTTGGATACCCATAGGATCCATGTATGGTATATATGGTAACATTTACCATCAATATATCCCCAATGTTAGCATATATACCAGCACCATGGATCCTATGGGATACGTCTTCCGTGCTCGGAAATGTTGCAGGAACTGATCCAACTACGGTTGCAGATACCCCTGAAATCTCACCAGGGGTCAGCTTTGGATGGCTGTTTTATGTGGTTTTTTGTGGGTAAAACAATGGTTTAATAAACCACCCATGACTGGGAATGGTAAACATACCACCATATACCACCTATAAAAATAGTGATGACTGGGGGATGGTTTAATACTGTTTTACCCATATTCTCTTAGAACGTTAATCTTTTGCCATCAATCATGAGCATATGTTCGCCTACTAAGTAACATAGAACTGCGTCATGTGGCAACTGCCACAAATTTGCTGGGTTTTATGTTGGTTTGTATAGTTTTCATGGTTGTACACAGCCATGAATTTCTTTGGGCATAGCTGGCTGAAAAGAATGGAGGTGAATCATGGCATGGAAACACACGAATTGAAAGTCGGGGCCCGGGGATGGAAAGCCATGGTGACATGATGTTTTTCTGTAGGTTTCTTGGCCTTTTTACTATTTCTAGATGAAACGAATTTCAACAGGAGACACATGGAGTTTCCCACAAAGAATTCATCACAGGTTTTGTCCCCATCCCATTCCAAGGCCACTCAAAGGCACCAGCTGTTGCCATGTGAATATGTACCCAAGGGCAAACCGTATAGCTGTATAGCCATGAAAATAGCCATGAAAATTGCGGGTTGCACCACCAGAACGGGTAGGTGCGAGGGGAAGGGCGAATAGGTGCCATTCCATTGATCAAACGATATAATGGGGTCATTTAATGTGATATTTCATGGGGATTTAGCCGACAACAATGGGAATATAATGGGAATGTAATGGAAAATATGATATACCCAGGATGACAATCAAACATGGATGGAGGTTTAGTTTGCGAATGGAAAATCATCGCTTATTGGTGGATGTTCCAGCTCCGGTTTGATGACACCGGAGGGTCTCTCCATTTGTAAACCCGACAGTCAATCTAGTTGTGTTTTCCCTAGCCTATCATTGACCTATCGTTGTTTTCGCTCCTTCCTGTGGTAGCCAGCAACTTGTCCCAGTCACCAGGAGCCCTTCGTTCCACGGCGAAGCCATGACGACCTCTGCATTTGCTTCCCATGCGACTGCGAGGCGGGAACCAAACGTGCATCCCAGTGGTGGAAAACCGAGGATGGGTTATGGTTATCCAATATGGTCCAAAATGGATCAATAAGTCTATTGAAATACAGTTACATATGAATATAAACATAAATTTATATATATATAATATAATATTATATACATGCATACATACATAAGTTCAGAAGTTGGTCAGAGCCACTATAGAGAAACATATGCTAACTGTGCTGATTAAGAAACGGAAACTTAAGGTCCCCAATTAATTGTTAATCGCAGAAATTACTAAGCCCCAGTCAGTCAAGATAAATAAAATTAACTGTCTCAGAATTGGTCTATTGGCAGTTTGAAACCGGACACCCCGATCATAGATCAATTTGGGGGCAAAAACAAGGGTTTGAAACCATGATATGTATATATATATACATACAGTATGACTTTTATTCCAACAAGACCGACATAATGAAACTGGAAGAAAACCATGAGTCACAGTCCAGTCATATGTTGGATATACTCCAGTTGCTTTTTATTTTCAATGGTAGAAAAGATATGATTATCCCCATTGGGGGAGGGGTGGCTGGACCACCGATTGGCCAGTATACATTACTATTATACAATTATATACATGGCTTATTAATCAACTTCTAAGTATCATCCGCAATCCTCACAAAGATTAGGTTTACGGTTTATATCCTAAGAACAAACACTAATATCACCCAGAAACCGTCTGAATAGCTTTTTTTTTTTCGGATTTGAAGTGTACCTATTTGATGAAGTTACTGCACATGTTGATGATAGATACCAAGCATATTATCAATACCAGTATATATAATATATATACCAATAGATGATAGATAATAGGTTAGTCATACAATAACAATCTAATGAGATATATAATATATATTTTCACTATATATACGTATATATATATATATACATATCAACTGTTGAGTATCTATTTGACGCCTCCGCCGGAGGCAGATCTCGCTGGAGCAAGCTTTTGGGAGAGATCACAGCAGATTCCAGAGGAACAGTGCGCTGCACCGGACTCCTGGCGCCTCGGCGGCGTTTCAGGTGGAGATGTTGGGCTGGGCCATGGAAGGCCTTCCAGATGGAGGAACATTTCCAGATTCGATCAGGCTAGGGCTGGGGTTTCTTACAAAAGTATAGAATTGAAAGATGAGTTTATAATGCAAAACCCATCTATAAATGGATGATTTGGGGGTACCTCCATTTCAGGAAACCTCCATATGCGGCTTTCTTGTAGATTTTCCCGAACAAAAACAATCCAACGAGGGTTTGACATGGTTTGACAACCAACATTACACAGAGAATCTGCCGTACTGAAATTTGGGGCAGAAATCCATTGCATTGTGGTATCAGATCCAGTGGCTTTGAAAAATCCCGAGTTCTACATATCTTGGCTCAAAACTGAAGCTACTGTATCGACATTTCATACTCTCTGACCAGATGACCAATGGCTGCACCTTCTTTCTCTTCGAAGACATTTGGAGCTTCATTTTTCACCTTGTTCATCCTGTCCCTGGCAGCCGAGCCGACATGTGAGGCCCAGCTTTTAGAAGTTTCGTCCCTCTTGCAGACAAAGGTCCCCAAGAATGTCAGTGATCTGCTGTATGAAGCGGCCGGAAGGAGCTCCGTGGGCTTTAGCCAGGAGATCCACCAGGAAGAACGAGGACAACCAGGACCGCAAGGCAGTGCGGCAGCAGCGGATGCGGTGGCCGTTTTGTTGCTTCTTCTCCAGGTTGCAGCAGTGAGTCCACTGGCATACTATGATTCTTTCTCAGCTTTGTTGGTGATCCTCCTCTACCTCAGTAGCGTGACCTCCGTGAAGTTCTTCGTCAAAGATACCATCAATCACGGCTTTCCCTATCCTGCGTGCATCACCGGCTTTCATATGATCGCCGTTTGCATCACGATCTTTGCATGGGGAGAGCGTCCTCAGTGGAAAGAGGCCATGGCAGTTTTGCCCATTTCCCTGTTGAATAGCGCATCACTTTTGACCAACAACGCTGCTTTGGTTTTTGGAGGCTTAGCCTTCGTCTCCATGATCGATGCCATGGGGCCTTTCGTGACCTTCCTCTTGGAAGTGGCCAAAGGAACACGGCCCTGCTTCCACCTGATGACCATCTTCTCTGTGACCATCGCGAGCGTCGGCTCCGTCCTATGCGTTCGCGGGGAAGCCAGCACAGTGAACGGTATCAGCGCTATGGCCATCACGTTGGCTGGGATCAGCGCCGTCTTGCGCTCGATGCGGGCCGTGTGGCAACACGACCTCCTGACTGACAAGTCCATCACCGTGTCGCCCTTGCAGCTGGTGTTTTGGAATGGCTTTTGGGGAGTTTGGATGACCATGATCTCCATGATGTTCAGCAATGAGCACTTTGAGGGCATTCAACGCCTTAGCACCATGTCAACTTCAGCCAAGCTATTTCTCTTCTTCTCTATCCCCGCGGCGGTCGTGCTAAACATCACCCAGTGGTACGCAGTGAAGAAGCATGGAGCTCTCATGCAGAACATCATTGGGAACCTGAACTTGGTCACGGTGATTGCCATTTCCAAGGCCATTTTGTTCGAGGAGGTGACCTCTACGCAGTACATTGGGACGATCCTCCTGGTTTGTGGCACCATCCTGAACAAAGCAATGGACGTCAGCAGACACAGCTTGGAGAAATGAAGCAGTCAATTCGGTCGAAAAGTCGCGTGAAAAAGTGTTGCAGAATGACATGTGCAGTAAATCTAATTTGCACATATACAATCATATACAACGTGGGGCCCTGGAGATATCGAAGTTGGTTTGTAACTCCACTAACTAGGGTTTGTGGTAGATATATCATGATATATCATGATATATCAGATATATCATGATATATCAGATATATCATGATATATCTATCGTTACTTTGGTTTATAAACCAACTTAAAATTAGGGGGGCCCACTCTGTACAATGTGTATATATATATAGAGTAGCATATTAGGAGGTTTTCATAAATGGGGGTACCCATGGGTACCCCAATAGCTGGATGGCTTATAATGGAAGCTCCTTTTTCAAAATGGAAAATTTAGGGGTACCCCCATGACTTAGGAAATCTCCATATGATAATTATAAACCAAAATACCATTATTGAAGATTCAATAGAAAAGTGAAGATAAATATAATTAGTATATAACTATAGATATAACCTAGTATATCTATAATCTGTATAATGCACTTACCATCTACGACATTTCAACGATGCCCTGGTTCCGTCCCAGGTGTCCTTGCGAAAGGCCTCGCAGTGGCCTGCCGTCTTGGACCTCTTCGCTCACATGCGGCACGTGGATTTGAGGTGGGCACCGACGATTTTTGGGTGGATTTTTCGTCAAAAAATGGGGAAATTCGGGGAAAACCAGGGAAAAACTATGGGACAATTCTGAAAATTCTGGAAAAATGCTGATTTCACCAAACATCTATGATTTCCAATGCAAAGATTCGATCAGTTGGATTTCACCAGGGAAAATGAAACATTTTCGCAGCAGATGTGGGACTGTTGTGGTTTTACCAGCAAATATGGGTGATTTTACGAAAAATGCATTTGACCTGTCAACAAAAACGGGGTTTAACACGCCAAAATGATCCAAAATGGGGATTTAACCTTGGATCAGTACTTTGTCATCTTTGTCACTTTATTCTTTTGGCCATCAATGACGAGAAATTCATCCAACCATATAGATATACGAGCTGAGGCCCACTTATGTTTGCTGGTTTACAAACCCATGAATACTACATAGTTTGTTATAGTTATATCCCCCCAATCAACACAATCGTTCACCAAATGCACCTTCAACTTAGTTGATTTGCCACGCTTAGGACCGTTGTTTTTGTTGGAAGAGGTTCCTACCAGCTTGGTACTTCAGATCAGATGGGTCTGAACATCATACCACCAGGATTGGATCTGAGGGAGAAAGTGAAGTTTTAAAGCATCGAACTTTGGGGTAGCCTAGTTCCATTCAAACCGTTCTGAAGTTCAAAACGTTCCATCTTTTTTGAACAAAGTCCTGAGAGACAGGGTGGACATTGGGACCGGACGGCTAGGAATATTCACTGCTCATGGGTTTCACTTTGGAAAGATTGCGTACATCTTCGGAAGATATACAAAGGTTTCGACACAATCAGCCAGGTTGGATGTGATCTGCTGGAATGCAGCCTTAGCAGCATGCCAACGAGCAACTTGGCGCACGCATTTGCTATGTGGTTAAAACCAGGTGCCTTTTTCTAAGTGGAGGTGAAAAAGCCATTGCACAAGCCACTTATAGCCGTGATTTTTCGGGCACACTGAGCATGACTATTTGGCCATGTTACCAAAGACGGTTTTTGTTCAAGCAACAAATGATGAACATTTGACCAGCAAAAAGGGGCTTTGAGTGAACAAAGGCATGACCATCCAGGATGCAACATGGCCATGGCAAAGAAGAGGGACATCATCTACAGATGGGTAATGTCTATGGCTAATGGCAATGTTAGGTTATGTTGGGCTATGTTGAATTATCAGATGATAATTATTCAATTTGTTAAGCTGCCACAGTGGTAAGCAGTTGTCCACACCGCATGATGTGGGTGTGATTGGTTTTAAATCCCACAACATTCGCTGGCGGATGCTTTATGAATTCAATTCTCTTCAAACAAACACCATCAACTGAACATGATATATAACACTCCGATCCACTATTCTTGAGCTGTGTGGCTATCAGGAACTAGATCGTATTCGTTCCAGTCTAGTTTTCTTGAACTCAAACCATACCATGCCTATTTCAAGCCTCACCTGGTTTTGGAATGAGCAATCTCTGTTGCCTCTAGAACTTCTTGTTTCGAGGTTTTTGTCACCCGCAACCCAGCCAGCTTGATTTGTTTATCCTCACTTTTTGGCCGTTTCCCGGAGTAGAAAAAACATACGCATATCAACTTGGACCACCCAGACGATAAACATCAAAATTACATATCCATCATGTTTACTCCATGACGATTGCCCACGTGTCACTCTACTCACTGGCATGACCCCTGTTCACTAAGCAGATTGTTAGTTCCAAAAAATGGGGTCCTAAGGTCCTTCTGAGAAGAGTGAAATCACCTACTTACTGACTACGCTTAGACCCTCACTGTATGGAAAGGGAAATCCAAAGCCCCAATCCAAAAGCCATAGGTACATTGACCCATCGCTAGAGGTTTTCTCTGATGACCCCAACTGTTTTAAGGTGATATATCGTATAATGCCAACACCGGATTAATAGCACCCCCCCCCAGAAGGTCAGAACTCTACCTTCTAGGTCCCCCCCTTAAGCACCCCTTAATAAACGGCCTCTGAACCATAAAATTTTGGATATGGCTTACGTCAACTGGCTGAAAGCTATGAGGAAAATTGGGAATGAATAGGCAAATCCAAAGAAAAAACATTAGGGACATGGTGGTTGATCAATCAGGGGCACACCCTGATTATTATTAATGGGGGACATGGGCTCATGGGGGGTACCCTTTGGGAGCTGTCCAAACTGATGGATTTTATAAAGAATTTAATTAGAAATCGATCATTTGGGGAATAGTTGTTTTTTGAAATTTTAAATGATCAACTTAAACCTTAAGTATAACAATGATGTTAAACAAAAATGTAAACAACAGTTGGAAATAAATAGAATTGGAAATGAAAAATGTTGGATAAAAACATGGATTTCAGCACTGGTGGTTTATTAATCGGGGGTAGGCCAAAGTGTTTATTAATCCGGGGGGACCACCTGTTTTTAAATTACATTTTTTTGGGGGGGGCAGTGGAGGTTGATTAATCGGGAGGGGTTGATTAATCCTGACTTGACATTATTAATATATGATCTATTTAAGATACGTGAACATATATGAATATGATATATATATAATTATATAATAGGATATTCATAACATATGTACAGAGGATATGAACCATTCTGATCATTCTGATCATCGTTATTTGAAATGTTTTCTGGCGGCCCAAGTCTCGTCGGATCTGCAGGGCTGTTGGCAATTTGGGATCCAGCTGCTGGAGGACGCGGCAACAATGGGTATCAACGTCATCGAGGTCGTCATGTCATGGGTCATGGTAATGTTTGACTATGGGAATATCATGGGAATATCAAGGAATACTTACTACATACATTACGTCATGGGAATATATCAATTAGTAAAAAAAATGTATGGGAATATATCATCAATGGGAATATCATCCACACTGGGACTCTTGGGATGTAATGGGAATATTGTTTGTGATATATATATATATATAGAGCAACCACCAATAGTCGATAGAAAAGTTGGACATCTGGAAATATGAGATAAATATCGAAGTACCATCTATCTTTTTGGACATTGCTAGAACTGATACCATCATTGGGATATAGTGAGAATGTCTCATGAGATATAACTGGAGATTATGCTCTGGTAATGTCGCGCAGGCAGCTATGAAAAATGGCCCATTTAGTTCCATGATTTACCTGTAAAAACTGGGGGCTGTCCATAGCTATGGAAAGTTACCAGAGGATAAACCTCTCTTAAGGAACATCGAATTCATAATATCCAGAAATGTATCATAGGTACCCTCCGGTAGTCAAACGCGGCAGGTTTCATTGCCGCAGGGTATATAAAGTGCAACAACAGGAAGAGGCCAAATGTAGCGAATGGGATGAAATACAAGGAATTGTATATTCCATGAACTGGACATAATGACTGGGATACAATGAATGGGATATAGTGAATGGGATACTGTAATACTGTACCTTCAGGTAATTTAACATAACTATTGAAAATCAAAATTGTTAATAGGTAGATCATCTATAAATGGCAATTTTCCATGGCTATGTAAGACATTACCAGAATGTATAATAAATTACTGTAATGTATATATATATACATGGGATGCAACAATGCTTTGTGATGACAAGATTTAATTTGGGGCAGTTTTTATCCAAATGAAACTGGTCGTAAGGGAAAAACGATGGCGAGAAGGGCCCAGTTAGATTGCCAAGTTGGTTTAGAAGTACGTCAACTGGGGTTTGCGGGCAGTAGATATATCTATAGTTGTGATGGTTTATCAACCACTATGAACCTCATTAATATTCAGTACATATTCATTAAATATCCCTTAAATATTGATCAAATACATGTCTATTCGTGAAAATTCCATAAAATGACTATTAAACCACTACGTATTGTTAGTTAAGAGTTAAGCAAAAAAAAACATATAGTCTCCATTTCAAGTTAGTTGACGTCCTGTTAATTTGTCTTATTTCAAAATCTTAGTCACACCAACAAACATCACCGGGGAGCCTGTCTGAATTGAAGGGATTTTCCTATCGCTCCAGGAGATGAAACGCTCACAGGTGACACCCAATGCCTCCACGCACAACACGCTGCTGGACCCCGTGCCAGTTTCCGCTGATGTTTTCGCTGGGAAAACTCAGGGAACTCCAATTATTTACCAGTTGGGTGAATTTTTGAAACCATTGATTAAGCCATTATGTTTGAATTCCTGCGGGATGGATGTCCAATAATTATATACCAATATATCTACAGTATATATATACATACACCATATTCATGTTCTCACACCATAAATGATGACCAACGATCCAGGATTTTCTATAAATAACTCCAGATCTGTGGGCTTTGATGATACAATTATCGTTATATCATGGGTCCTGAAGGCTTGATAAACCTTCAAGGTGAGGCCCATCGTCGTGGATCAACCATCGGAATGTTCACGAGATTTAGCCATCAATAGCATATTGGTCTTATGTGCATCTATTTTAATTATATAATGGGAACTCACTATTGACTAGATTTTTACTTTGGATTTATGATTCAACCAGCAATTATGAAAATTGGTCTTATGACAGAGTTTTGGCTAACACATATTTATGGGGATATGATGGTTGATTATGACATTGGGTTTACTGTACATTGCCTAGTTCATTGGGGAATATGATAAGCGTTATAAGTTCCAGTATAGCTATTTACCAAACAGGATCATGGGATGGTAAAGTTCCAGGGGCCCGCTGACAATCCTGTTTGATGCCCACTCTGCTTGTTTGGGCAGAGCTGTTGTCCTGTTTGGCAATTTTACTTTCATGGGTTTTAAGTGTTGCTTGTTTCGACTATAATCTGTTTTGGGAGGTTGAAACCAACTACGTGGATTCTTCAGGTATTGGCATGCTGCAACAAGGATCCAGAGTTTTTCTATGTACAGCGTCTACTTTCAAATTCCATCATGTTTAATTTTACTTGGGTGTGCGTGACCCAAATAGTGTTTACTAATCCATGTATAAGTGGGGTGTAACGGTATATATATATCCCTCCAATCGGGATCATATGATATTTATATATATTTTTCTATATTATATATATATGCCTATATATATACACAGTTCAGTAATATATATATATATATACACAGTTCAGTAATGTTAAATATGGTTTTGACCACTTAATACCTACTTGGCAAGTGGGATGCACTTCCAAATATCGATTGAGATTGAATATTTTGCATGACCATGTTAGATTTTCAAAGGGCAACTCGCTAATGGGATGAGTCGAATGTAATTTCCCAACATGAGTCTGACTGAACATATGGTACCCCAGCCAACCAGTGGTTTATTATCAGTTTCCTATTAAACTGCTAGAATTGGGATAATGTATGGATATATATATACTGTATATATATACACACACATATGGAATAATTTAATGGGAATTTCATGGATACATAATCTTCATTTATGCAAATATCATGGATGCATGGAATAATATGCCTATCATATGGTTAAATAATATGGTACATACACTGAAAGTCACCAGGGTCTCCTGAATCAGACCAGAGCCATGTTGCAGCGATGCGAGGTTGATCAGTGCTTGTGCGGAGCACCTTGGACGGCATTGAGCCATCGAATGTAACCCATGTTAAAACAAGTATAGATATGTGATATATGTGACTCAGAATCTTTTTTTTGTGACCCAGAATCGTTTTTGTGTGACTCAGACTTATTTTTTAGTGTAATTATCTAGGAGTTGACGTGAAAACGCATTCCATTTCTCAGCAAAACGATGGACCCAAGGTGTCGATTTTTAACGGCTACATCGGTCAAGCATATTGAAAAAAGGGGGACCGGTTTGTGATTTTGCAATAAACCCGAATCGATATGGAAATCCAACAATGTTCAAGTCATTGTAATATACTCAAGTCAAACAAATGCAATTCTCACAGAGTGAAACAAGTTGAACTCCATTTCTTCAGGAAACGAAATCTGTTTTTTTTGAGCAGATTCCACTCATTTTTTTCCAGTGTCACCCCATTTTTGTCCATGGTTCTCTTCTTTTTGTTCCAAGTGTTCCACATGGTTTCTACATGTGTTTCCTAGTTTTTGCCATATGCTTCCTAAGTTATCTAAGTTTTTCTATTGTTTCCCAAGGTATTTTCCTATGTTTTCTCATGTGTTTAACATATCTTATCATATCTTCCAAGGTTTCCCCGATTTTTCATTATTTTTCACATCTTTGTGAAGATTTCCCGCATATTTTTCAGATCTTTTCGGTTTTTCCCCAGATTTTTCCACGGCTTTCGAAGGTCCAGCGCCTGGTCCGCCGCCCTGGCGCTGCTGTCCTACACGACGACGGACGTGCGCGGCCTGGGCGCCGCGCTGAGCGCCTGCGGACGGGCGGAGAAGTGGCGATGGGCCGTGGCGCCTTGGAGATGAGATCATCATGATCTATAGTTTATATAATATCATAGATAATATCATAAAATATAGCAACAAATATAATTGTATGATAGAAAATATCATAGATAATATCATAGATAATATCATAGATAATATCCTAGATAATATCATAGATAATATCATGTGTAAAACCATGGATAATATCATAGATATGTAATATCATAGATAATATCATAGAAAATATCATAGATAATATCATAGATAATATCATAGATAATATCATTAGATATATCATAGATAATATCATAAATATATATCATAGATGATATCATAGATAATATCATAGATAATATCATAGATAATATCATAGATAATATCATAGATAATATCATAGGTAATATCATAGATAATATCATGTGTAAAACCATGGACAATATCATAAAATAAAGCATAAATGAATAATATGATAGATAATATCATAGATAATATCATAGATAATATCATGTGTAAAACCACGGATAATATCATAAAATATAGCATAAATTATAATTATATGATAGATAATATCATAGATAATAGCATAAATAATATCATTGATGATATCATTGATGATATCATAGAAAATTTCATAGATAATATCATAGATAGTATAATGGATAATATCAAAGATAATATCATGGATAATTTCATGTGTAAAACCATGCATAATATCATAAAATATAGCATAAATTATAATTATATGATAGATAATATCATAGATAATATCATAAAATATATCATAGATAATATCATAGAGAAATATCGTGTGTAAAACCATGGATAATATCATAAAATATAGCAAAAAAATAATTATATGATAGAGAATATCATAGATAGTATCATAGATAATATCATAGATAATATCATAGATCATATCATAGATAGATAATATCATAGATAATATCATCAAATATATCATAGATAATATCATAGATAATATCATAGATAGTATCATAGATAATATCAAAGATAATATCATGTGTAAAACCATGGATAATATCAAAAACATATAGCATAAATTATAATTATATGATAGATAATATCATTGATGATATCATAGAAAATTTCCTAGATAATATCATAGATAGTATAATGGATAATATCAAAGATAATATCATGGATGATATCATAGATTATATCATAGATAATATCATAGATAATATCATAGATAATATCACAGATCATATCATAGATAATATCATAGATCATATCATAGATAATAGCATAGGTAATATCATGGATAATATCATGGAAAATGTCATCAATTATATCACAGATAATACCATAGATAATTTCATAGATAATAGCATGGATAATATCATGGATAATATCATAGATGATATCATAAATACTATCACAGATACTATCATAGATAAAACCATGGATAATATCATAAAATATATCATAGATAATATTATAGATAATATCATAGATAATAACATGGATAATATCATGGATGATATCATCAAATTTATCATAGAAAATATCATAGATAATATCAAAGATAATATCAAGGATGATACCATAGAAAATATCATAGATACTATCATAAATAATATCATAGATAATATCATAGATTATATCATAGATAATATCATAGATAGTATCATAGATCATAATATAGATATTATCAAAGATAATATCATGGATGATATCAAGGATAATATCATGGATGATATCATAGATAATATCATAGATAATATCATAGATAATATCATGGATAATATCACAGATAATATCACAGATAATACCTTTACTCCAATTTTGATAATTATCTATAGATAGGCAATAATCATGGTTTACTATTTTATGATGAAGATCTTCCAATAATAAGTATATTCAATGTTCGTATAGTTTTATACAATTATTTTGTTTACTCATGGAGGTTTCCAATAATGGGAGTACCCCCAAATCATCAATTTGAATGGGAATTTCCATTATACACATATTATTAATTGAAACCACTATATGATAATTGATTATGTGATGATATTACTATCTATCATGATCTACTCCTCCACATATCATGATTTTCTTCAATGATCTATTGAATCTTCAATATATAATGGTATTTTGAATTATAATATTTTATGATAATCATTACTACAGCAATTGCTACTATGATAAGTTGACGATATAATGAATCATTAGAGGATTAAAATATATTATGATGATCTATATTCTATAGCTATCAATTAATGTATATGTTGATTTAATGGAACATGTTTTAGAAACATAACATCAACCATTTAAAACCCAATGAAAAAACGGTCGTAATGGATAATCAACTAATAGGTACAACATGCGTATTATTTGTAAATACTATAAATGATATCAAGTACAAATGATAATCATAGTAATGATTTTGCAAACCATAATATTATCATTGAAGTTTCAGTAGATAATTCTTATAATTGGAGGAGTAGATGATAATAGATAGTAATACCATCTCCCCCAATATTGTATTCAATTAGGAGATCAATAAAAATCGTTTCAATGAAACTAATAAATCATGATAATGATATTATACACCATAATACCATGATACCATTATTATAGTAACAAATCATCATTCATAATTGATACTCTTCAACATTTGACAGGAGGGTTTGTTGAACATGTCAATGGATATACCATTAATATGTGGCATGGCCACACATACCATTACCATCAGTACCCAAACAATATCCGATCCACAATGTATTACTCATCAACCATCAACCATCAATTTCCTAATCCACTATTTGGACAAACCTTCATTGGTGATACAATAATTGGATCATATATATATATGTATATATATATACAAACAAAAGAATAGGAAGTTTAAACATGATCAGGTTATTCAGTCTTAACTCTTTACTTTTTTCCATTACTCGTTTTTTCAAAAATGAAAAGGTTAGAGCAAGGCATGCAACACACATGTAACGGATTATGAATAAAGATAAACATACATAATATATAATAATAAAGACATGTAACACATTAATAATAAGTGACATGTAATATAGTATACAACAATAAAGACAATAATAAACAATTTCCATAGCGATTTTGAAGCTGTCAATGGTTTATTATGGGTTTACCACATTACTGATGCGATTTGTGGAGGATCTATGATTCAACCATCCGAAATAGGGACTCGATCATCCTTCGAGACTTGCAATCTAATGAAATTTCCTGGAGTTGTTGAAGGTGTTTTTTTTGGTTCCTTTTGCTATTGGTTCTATTTATACCCATTGTGTCATATTATTGACATGAGGTATATGCCCATCGACATTGTTTTATATTATTAGCATGGGAAAACTTGGAAATAGGATAATACTTGTAGTAATATATATGTATACCCATTATAATGTAACGTTGAATATATTATGTATATTTGGTATATGTTTCAGCTATTTTCAGGTTAGTGAATAACTATATTGTGCCATGGTCAAAAGTATGATATATCATATGGCCCAATAAGTATATACAATCGATATCCATAGCACCGAACATCAAGAATAAAACATGATCATAAACCATCAATAATCTCAAACTGCAGGGATAGAATGATGATTTAAGCATAGCAAGTAGGTATTTAACCAACAAAAATGGTGGTATAGTGTGTATATAACGAGATGCGATTAGCATAGTCTGGATGACTTGAGTGGTTTTAATATGATTGGTTTATTTGAATATTTCGCGTTAGAGATAACATCCTTCCTCCATCAATGATAAAGATAATGATAAAACAACAATTTACATATGAGACTGTTCAAACAAAAGAACACATTTATAGATGTGATTCCCATTTGTAGATATTGTACCCATGTTTTATGGGCACAAATTATACCTGCATGAAATAATAATAATTATCGTTATAATTTTCGAAATTTATATATGGGCATACAGTTTTTTGTTAAAAACAAACATATAAATTTGTATTTGTATATATATACATATTATACACCATAAATATTTATAAATAAATATAAATATATATATATATATGTATATGTATATATATATTATAACCATATATAACCATATCATTTATAGTTAACCCATGGTTTCCCTGTTTTTCTCAACTTAGTCCTCACCTTGAGGCGGTCTTGGAGGAGGCTTTGGGGCGTCGCTTGAAGCCGGACGAGGTGTGTTGCAATGCGCTGCTGAGCGCGTTGGCATATGCTGCTGGGACCTTTTCCATCCCCAACATCAGCCAAATGGATGGGTACTGGTAGAAGTTCATGGGAATATCATGGAAATATATTGGTGATATAGACATATATAGACTAGGCATATTTTTTTTCATGATTAGGCTAGGTCTTTTACATAATCACCGACTGGATGCGTAGAAACTAATCCTTTGAATTTTTGCCATGCAAAATCACCAGCCAACCAGCAACAGATGTTTTTTTTTTTTCGTAGACGGTCAAAAATTGACCATGTTTCGCTGGGAGGGCTGGGAGGGGTTGGTGGTGCCGAAGGATTTTTGAGGGATGAAATTGAGCGCCAAGTGAATCCTAAAGTTTGGATTGACATGTGTACACAAAAACTGTATGTTTATTTCTTATTTGAACATTCAATTATCTGATAGAAAAGTTATGATCCCAATGAAGTATAACTTCTGGCGGGTTGCGTTGGATTTTTGGACTAATTATTCCGATAAGGGGAATTATCTTAGGGGGATAAATCATGATATGTTTTGGTTATTTAACATAGATAGCTATGGACACATGATGTTTTACTTATTGAACATGGTGATTTCCCCATAGTTACGTTAAATTAGCAGAGGGTAAACATCTATACCTACCAGCTATTTTTGCCCAAAAACAAACGGGTATACTAAGGGTGAAATGAGTTGTAGATTGTAGACAATATTAGGAGATGGCCATGACCAAGTGGGCAGGGTGATTTTGCACCCAATAAGGTGAATAATTCTGCGATTTTAAGTGTTTCTGACTCTAATGATAGCTTGCCATGAGAGTGCGAATGTGCTAGAAATTGTAACCCATACATACCTATACCACATGACATTAAATATTCCAGCCATGTCCAGAGTAGGTTGGTGGTTTATGTTATTTTCTTCCGAACATGTTTGAGATGATAATGACTACTTGTGTAATCAAACGTGGCAATGGACAATTCCCTATAGATTGGATATCTAAAATATAAAAATGGAAAAATCATCAGTGGGAGATTGTCCATTGCCATGTCTGAGAACACCAGAAAACAATTGTTTTTCGAGGTTGGGTTGACATCACTAATCAGATAGGCGATGTTTTTGTTGAGGCATCACGTTGGGACCTGCAAGTGCAGCTTCTGGATGAGATGCAGAATCACCCTCTTGGAGGCGAAAAAACATGGCGGGAGAAGCAGTTTCCCGATTTTGCTACAAGGTGCCCCAGTGAGGTCAATCGCTAATTTCGCTTATAAGTCTTGGAATACATATATAACTTATAACTATTAACTATCTATCACTAGAGTCTTCTGGCAGAAATATATCGACAGTTAATGGATGTTATTAACCACCTTGTACACCACCAGTATGGTTCAAAACGAATCTCCAACCATTAAAATCTCACTTAAGATCTCATTATCAAGAAACACAACATCATTAAAATTATAGTCCCCATGAAACCATGATATTCCCAATATTCCACATATATTTATAAGTTTTCCATAGCTTTTCCAAGGGACCCCCGAACCGCGCAGTTCAACGGCGCAGCTACCGCCACGTGGCGCTCCTGACGGCCCTGGCGCAGAGTGCGCAGTGGCGCAGGGCCATCCATTTGCTGAGCCAGGTGGGACATGGGGGTTTGGCCTTGGGAAAATTGATGAAAATTATCAGAAGATTGGGAAAGGCATGGGACATTTCCAGAGGTTTCATAATTATCCCACATTTGTTTCATAATAATTATGGAAGATGTATGATGGGAGAATTATGAAACAAATATGGGATAATTATCATATTCTTCCATCACCAATATTCTATAGTATGGGATGGGATAACCCACATTGTAGAACTATCAGGAAAATTGTGGGATAATTCTGGCAATTTGTGGGAAACGTGGAAAATTATGGTAAGGCCTCGGTGGGAAATTGTATGGGAAAAGCATGTTAGATTTATGGGAAAATGACGGGATAATGATGGGACACGGGATGAAGTTGGAAATTATGGGATGCAGTTCTGTAAAACCATCCCCAATGATCCTCCAATAATCCAACAGAGCTGGAAATTTCTGGTGAACCCGGTGCCGAAATGACCTATAGGGCCATATGATGCCATATGTTGGAAGGATACTTTGGGAAAATCGTGGTATGATTACGGATGATTATCATAAACCATTGGTACTTTATGATTAAGGATGATTATGGGATACGGGATAAAAATTATTATGGTAACCATTGGACAATGATAATTTTAAAACCATCCCCAATAGAGATGCCAATGGAATTGGTATACCCGTATACCCCATAATGACTCGCATGGAATGTAAAATGACCCCCAAATGGTTGGTTAATAGATGTTTATGGTATGAGGCTTACCACTCTGTAAGGTCTGTAAGGGACCATCGTACTTAGTTATTGGTTAGTAGCCATAGTTGTAATGCTTTTGTACAGGGGATAAGACACGAATCGGGGGCTTACGATCACCAGGATTCTTAACCACTGATGATAATCCAAGTAGTCATCCACCCCCACAATGGAAATCCAAACAGAATGGGTACTGTATGTACTGTAAATCCCTATGAACAATGGTCATTCCCCACTGGGCAAATGCCAATATGTTGTAACTCTTTTCATAATTGGTTGACCAGAGATTTAAGCAACCACTTTTGCGCGAACATCATGGGAATACAATGGGGATATCATTGAATATAACCAACACTATGATCTTTGGCTGTGTTTGAACACTGGAGGTTTTTCATGTTGTTTGATCCAGTGTTATCAGCTGGACATGTCCAATGTTTTCAGACTTCCAATCACACTTCATGGGAATATATTGGAACACGTTGTTTGTTTGAAGTGTGATATATTTACAATATATGGTGGTTTCCTTAAATGAGGGGTGCCCCCAAATCCAAAATTATACAATAGTATTAAGTCACCTATGGTGAGTTGGGGATCCCCTATTTCAAGAAGCCCTAAAATTTTCTGTGCGTCCTGCTGAAACATCTTTGCTTTGTGAAGGGTTGCCAGGGGTATCTCAGATTTGCCAGGTAGATCCTGAGATCTACGTCTTCAATGCAGCCATGAGTGCATGTGCCAAGGTTTCTCAGTGGGCAGCTGGACAGCACGGCACTGGGGTCATCGGGCCGACCAAATTCCAAGGGTCATGTTATTTCATGTTGGTTAAAATCATTACGAAATTTCCCCCATTATATTCCCATAAAAAATCACAATTATATAATTCCATTTTATGAATTCCTATATATGTTGGTTAAACAAGTTAAACCCCCAATTTTTGGGTAAAATGATTGTGACCCATAGCGTGTGCGATACTCTGTTCCGGGAACATGGGATTATCCTCCCAGTTCCTATTATAGGAGTGGGTCAATAGTTGTCTGCCAGCTCAGCAGGTTGTTTCTGTTTGTCATAGATGGGAATATATGAGGGGTTCCATCAATATATATATATATACGCGCAAGGCCTGGGCTTTGCCCGAGCGTTGCAGCGTAGAGGGTTCCCATTCCCAATCAAATGTTGTTGCAACTTTACATTCAAGTGGGAAGATCAACCAGGGTATTAGGGAATGTTAAGATCCCACCCCCGTAAAACTTTACATTCAATTGGGAAGATCAACAAAGGTATTATGGAATATTCAAAATCTACATTCAATTAATGATGATGATGATGATGATGATGATGATGCGTTGCCGGTCGTCGTTGCGGTTCGGGGCAAAGCCCAGGCATTTGCCGTATATATAATACATATACACATTGCATATATATATACATGTGTGTGTACATACACTATACTATATCACTAAATTGTGACTCTAGTATATTTGTTGCAAGGTATCTGAGTCGATACTTTCATCCGCACACGAATCTTACCTGTGGTTAACTTCAATTGACAAAGCATGAATCCTCATTTTCTGGATCATCCGAGCAACCAACATATCTTCGATATCCAAATAGTTTATCCCATTATACTATGTTTGGTGGCTCATCCCGCGAATCCTGAGCAGGTGATATCTCTGGTAATAAGTGGGATAAGTAGGGTTAGTCCTCTTATAATTAGGTTTATAACCTACTTAGTAGGTGGGATGATCCACCAAGTATATGATCTGTATGTAAACATGTATATATATATATATTATATATATATATATTATGTATATATATATATAGCGCGGTCCGACCTCTTGGAACTTCAATACTCTCACCTGGTGCGTTTCTATGTGCTTTTCATGATGTTTGCATCACCAACTGCTCATCATGTGATCCGCTGTTGTCATATTCCCTTCTCGGATCAATTGCAAGTCTCCTATGCTTTGGGCGTATTGCTTTTGAGATGCTTTTGAGCCTAATTGTACCAAAGCACATACATGTACGGAATTCACCAAAGCCCACGTCTAAGTAGGTTGATCGCAACAATATCCTACTCCTACCCCCTGAGACAAGAACCTGCCCTGTGAAAGAGGAACCTATGCATACCCCGTAAAACAAGAACCCGCTCCTACCCGGTGAGGCAGGAACCTACTCTGTAAGACAGGAACCTACTCCAACTTGTGAGAGAGGAAGCTGAAACAAGACATGTCCCAAATGCTGCAACGTTCAAGAAGTGCTAACGAAGCAAGTCCGACACGGGTTTCCTGCGACGAAGTTTGAAACTGAATAAGCAGCGTGTGACTATGTAGTTGATGGCGTTGTTGCCCCCTCCCCACCCCAAGGCATGACAGGGCTGTCAACATAAAATTGCTCTCCGCACCATTTGATTGCTGATGACACGGATGTCAATATTGAGTGTACTTTCGGTACCGAATATGAATGCTGTCCATAGTTCTAAGGGGTTGGAGAAGCCTGTATATATCCTTTGGTAAAATAGCACATAGCACATGCATGTGGAAAAACCAACCACTCGTAGATCATGTTCCGAAGGCTCGTTTTCCATATCTATGAAATTGGAGGCTAATCTGGTCAAGTGCTTTGGTCATCCGCGTCACACCAATACATCACAATCATATCACCAATTTGTTGGCTACTCCTTGTTTCGTTTGGTTAAACCAGTAGCTAAATGGTCACTCCCTCATTTTTTTGGTTACTCCTCCATTTTCCTAATCCCGTTTCTTCAAGTTACTCCCACATTAGATAGATGTATACACCCCCATTAACTAGTTCGATATATCATATATCTACCACAAGTCCTTGTTATTGGAGTTATGTTTACCAACTTGCCAATCCTCGCGTTGTAAACAGCTATACCGGCTATACCCTATATTTGCTGACTGAAATCCCAATGTTTGTTGGTCACATCCATTTTTTTGCTGGTTAAACCTCATTATTTTTACATATACTTATACATATACATGTACATACACATATACATATGCATATACATGTACAATCATACACATATACACATATACATATAAATAAGTATAAATAACTATAAATAAATATAAATAAATATATACAGATACACATATGTATTTTATATATAATATAACTATATATATATATCGTTATATCCCCATGATATAACCATGTGTCATCATCATTGTCGCATAAAAAACAATGTTTTCGTCGAACTCCGCGTCGCTTCTAGGAGTCGTGTCTCCATCTGCTGCGTCGCATGGTGTCACTGCGCCTGCCGCTGGCCTACAGCGCCGCCAGTGCCATCGCAGCGTGTGGCCCGGAGCACTGGCAACGGGCCCTGTGTTTGTTCGAGATGGCGACTTGGGGAGCAACGTTTAGAAACGTTGGCGCTGCGGTTCCATCGGTTCCACCTTGGAATTGCGAGTTAATGGTGACTCAATGGGATTTAATGGTGATTTAATGGGACTTTATTGTGATTTAATGGGAATTTATGGTATAAAATGGTGATTTAATTGGTTTTTATGGTGATTTAATGGGATTATTTATTATATAATGGTATTAAATGGTGATTCTAGGGTGGTCAATGGACACTTTCCAGTAACAAAAATGGTTAATTTCCCTATTTTAAATCTATATAGTTATGGTATAGATGGCCCATTTAGTTCGATGATTTTATGATGGTTTACCGTTCTAAGGTATGAATTGTGATTTTCCAGTTCGCTACGTTTAATCACCAGAGGATACATTTTGGATGTATTGAACCATCACTGGAGGTTATAAAGCAATATATAGATGTTTTAAAGATATGTTACCACCATTTTTGTTTAGTTTTATTCAAGGTGGTTTAGTGTAATAGCCCAACATGGATATTCTCATCAGAGAATTTTGATAAAATATCATTTTTCAATTTTTCATAAGGTTTCAAAGGTGGTTTTCTGTTTTACTGTTTTTCAAGGTGAGTAACTCATACCAACCAAGCTGAGGTGAAATCCAGATGATTTCTGGTGCTGTGGATATATCAAGGCAATTGGGATGTTCACCCAATTTTGTGACTCACCCCTTACAAGTTGGCTCATAAAGCCCATGAACTATGGTCATATCCTCCATAAACCCAAACGTTAACCTAGTCATAAGTCTTCCTGGCTATTTAGGGGGGCCCTCTTCGGGTCATGGGAACACAACCTACAACACTGGGACATAATGTGTATATATAATTATATACATATATATATATATGTATACATACACCAAGTGTATGGAGATGGATCAATACTTCTGGGATCTTCTGGGACCCGTGTTCTTTAAAAACTTTGGTCTTTAAAAACTTTAGCAGCTATCCAAGACCCAGGTCAGTGCCGCCGTTAACCCCGATGTGAAAGCCGTGGCCTTCAATGCCGCCCTCTGGGCTTGTGAACGGGCCGTTCAATGGCAGCAATGCATGGCACTCCTAACGGCACCTCCCTCAGCCACTTCGGCCTCCAGTTTTTTGGCCTGTGCCAGTGCTTACCAGCAAGCTCAAAGATGGCAGGACGATGCGGGAGATCTGGAGTCTAAAAACTGACTGGGGAAGAGTTTTAAGATTTTTAGACCCAGCTGAACACACACACACACATATATATATATATATATATACATATATATATACATATATATATACATATAATATATATATATACACATATATATATAATATACATATACATATATATATACATATTTACGTATATAAAATCTTTCTTGGGTCGGGGATAGGGGTATCTAAAGAGTCAATGGTTTTCATCCCCACTGTAAACACCCACTGCACCACCGGGGGATGGAATTCAAACGACATATCACGGCGACAGAAAAAATCGTTAAAGATGCCAACTTCTTATCCTTAAATCCCAATAATGTACTTAAAATAATGTGGGAAACCCAATAATTCATAATCCCCAAAGTTATCAATACCGCAAATGGTAGATTCATGTAGATTCACTATTGGGTTTCTCACATTCATCAGCTATTATTGACAGATTTGATAGGGCATTCATCCCATTCTGTCCCAATATTTTGGACATTTCCAGGACGCACTCCACTTGTTGGTGGACTCGCTCTCGCTGGTGTCGCCGGGTTCGCAGGTGGGGGGCTGAGACAACACGGTGCCACAAAGGGAAACCACTCCATGCCTACCCTCCAGTGTCTGAGTTAACATGGGCCGGGAGTTTTCCTCCTTGGTTGGTTGCGAGGTTGCGAATCCTCGAAGCAAAATTTGGGGACTTTCCAATGCCAGGTTGGATGACCAGTCAGTGTAATTAGATGTAATTAGTGTAATGGGAAGGGTGTGCACATGAATAATCTCTGACTCATATATGACTCACATATGATATACTTTTGCTGTAGTTATTGCTGTACAGTATACAATCAATTTGGTCCCACCCATTTTGAGGTTCACCCTCCCCAATTTAGCTCAGCAGTCCAAGCAATTCACAATCACAAGTTGATGATACCCCTTAAAAAGAACATGGGTCAGTATACCTTGGTATTCAGGTGATGGGTGGTATATAGGTAATGTGGATAATTATGAGGGGGATTTGCGGGAGGTTGTTGTATGCTGCAGAAATGTTCGGAACATATGTGCCTGATTTACAGACAGCAAATACTGCGCATTTCCCCAAAGTTACAGACAGCAAATATTGCGCATTTCCCCAAAGTTACAGCTACCAATATATGACATAGGTATATGAGGGTATCCGCTCGTGATCCTGCAGGCTTCACGTGACAGGAATGCTGCTTTTCATTTCACATTTGATCACATGTTTTGAGAATGTTTTGGCATGAGTGGCCCTTGTGTTTTAATTCCGTTGTTGGATTTAGTTTAGACCAGCTTTCGGTGATGTAAGAATATGTACCGGCCGGGGACACACCGTTGATTTGACCATGTTTTGGCTGCACCCGATCCTGTTCGGTGATGCAAAAGATCAACCGCAAATCGGCACAAAAACCTGCAACAGGGCGCAAACACCAAAACTAGTTGGTTCATCTTGGCTCCTGGTTTTGCCAGCTGACTGAACGAAGAAACGAACGCAAGCGGTTTGAAAGGGATGGTGCACAGGTAGCCTGACACTATGACCAGTTACTAGGGGATGCTCCCAGTTTTGAACTATGTTAATTAATAAGATGTTACTGTAATACCAGTTAACCATATTTAACCCAGTTATTTGATTGTTTTTATGGTTCATCTGAATATGGAATCTCAGCCCCACTTATCTACACACTATTTATATATATATATATATATACAAATATATATATATATATATATATATTGTGTATATATATATATTATAAATACTGTATTGATTATATGGCTTGTAAACTACATAAAGGCCGTGCTCCAGTCGCAACATCGCTGACATCCCAACACGTTACAGGCTGCGGCTTCGATGATTCTCCTGCGGGGCTTTGTCGCCATGGCGTCCTGGCAGCGAAGTTTGCAGCTCTTCGAAGACATGCGCAGGGACGGGCACGGGGATCTGCTGGCGCTCAACGCAGTGCCTGGGATGTGCACTGGGACTGGGTCAAGTGTTGGAACGGGCGTTATGGATTGATTTGGAGCTATATCCACGATCCAAGTAGAGATCGGGATTTCTACGGTAAGTCACTGGAGAATTATTGTTATAATATTGTGTGTATACCCCCATATCCGAGGTCCTAGTCCTAATAGAAAATCATGAAAGGTGATCATGGGGGCTTAAGTGCTGGGGTATGTTCCTCCCTTCGGGGTATTTTCAACCAAAGCCTGCAGTGTCTCGGGAAGCTGTGCGATTTATCGCAGTGGAGCAGCGGGAAACCATTTATCAGCAGCAAAACAATTTTCAATATGGGTTAAAAAACTAGGAAATGTGGTTAAAACAATAATAAACCACCCATTAGGGAATGGTTTATACCACCCATTTATGGTTATTTTGGGGATGGTCTATTATTGTTTTGCCCACCTTAAAGGGTATAAGGTGCTTTGTGGAGGTCAAGATTTCCGCGTTGGACTAGCCAACATGATCAAGCTATTGTGGCACAGAGGATAGAATCCCAAAAGTTGAATGATTTGGTTTCGCAGGTGACTACCCTCTGGCAAACTAACAGTTTGCTATTGAAAATGGCCATAGAAAAAGTTGATTTACCCATTAAAGATTTTGATTTTGCATAGTTATGTTAGTTTACCGGAGGGTACTCATTGTGGGATCAGGTCTCTCAATGTATGAAGCCTCCAACGGATCTGGAAAATGTTTGCTAATTTTGTATGTTGCTACTTGATATGATGTAGCTGCAGCTTTCGCTGCTGGATTTCAACGTCTAATCTTTGTTAGGAAGTGCTGGTGAGTCGCCAAAAGTCTCCAACATTCTTGGGCCGATCCATGTATCTGACGTATCTGAAACTGGGAGGTCCCCATGAAATCCCCGTGGCCGATTGATGAAGGTTTAGTTCGCTGGGAACAGCATCGAACTGGCGGATTTTCCATATGTTTGAGATTACCAGAGGGTAAGTGGATGAATTGATTGACTTCAAGGTAGACACCGGGACACCGCTGTACCAGGATACCAGGGTTAACTGATCTTTTTAAACCATATAACTGATGGGATTTAACATGATTTAACCATGATTATCAGGGATTTAAGTCAAGAAAAGTGGGATTTAACCATGTTCAACAGCCCATCTCGGGAGTCCCACGGTTCCCATGTAGATTCCCATGTAGAAGCATCATAGTAACTTGACCATTCTGAACCATGATTAACCATAGTATAGTTGGCTATTAACCATTGTTGACCCTTATGAACCTGTAGTTTATTTTTGTTTAAACACCATACTGGTAGTTTGTTTCACCACCTTTGATGTTTCACAATTATTAACCTTTCATTCGCCAATTATTAACCCATCATTAACCCATCATTACCCCATTATTAACCAATTAGAAACCATTAGTCATCGTCTGATACTCGGTCATGAACCATTATTCTTTTGAAACACCATACTGGTAGTTTGTTTCGCCACGCTTGTTCTAGGTTTTGAATGTTTGACCTCCCTCTCGGATGTGCATCCCCCAAATCGGATCTGTGGTTTATAAACCATATCTATAGCCCCGAGTTTTCATCACGTTGATCGATTCGTGGGGATCTTCCATGAATCTGGGGGTTTGTCTAAACCTTGGATCCTAAGTGGGGCAAGTATCCCCAAGTTATGGTATTTTTTACTACTACTGGCTAATGGTTGATGCCTATGAATAGCCATTCATAGTCATCATCAGTAGCCATGAATGATAAGGACCATTATTCTTGGGCATCAATAACGGCAATAATGATCCTAAGTGGGGCAAGTACCCCCAAAGTACCCCAAGTATGGTGATTTTTCCATTGATTAATGAGGCCCTTAATTGTTGAGGCCTATGAATCATGGTCCCAGGTTCTGAGCTCCCTGGCCGATGCCTCGCAATGGTCCCAGTGCCTCCGCCTTGCCGCGGAGCAACACCGCGATGGGGCGACGGAGGCGCAGCTGCTGCGGGCCTTGCAGCGGCAACACATGACGCGGCGGGAGGCCGCCTGGGCTGGGTGGAAAAACATGGTGAGTTTGATGGCGATTTCATGGATTTATGTTGGATCGCAAGAGTGGCCTTAGATTCTTAGATCAGTTTTTTGGATTTCATGCTCCAATGTCCACACAGGGTCCAGATTCGATGATATAATATTGGACATTGAAATATTGTACTGAAATGTCCAGATGGAACTGCATTGTACTACATTAGTGATATTATTGTCATGGTGGTTCATCAACATTCATAAATCATAAACTACAAATTTGTGCCCCATAGTGCTGCGACATCCCTCGCGACCCCAGGTCACCTTCAAGGATCTGGAGCATCGAGGTGCGGTGAAGATTGGATCAGTGGAATGCTTGGTGAATTCTGACAGTATGTAAGTTATCCAGTTATACAGTAATATATAGATATATACATAACAAAATAGGGCCGTTATCGCGGAATCACACTCCAACATGTCGGGTTGGTGAATGATATTGATTTAGTCGGATTTCTCCAGATATTCTGAATATTTAAGTTGTGCTATTTATTCAGATCTTCTTTAATGTGATGATGCCAAATTTACGTGGCACCTGGCACGGAGCAGAGGGTTCCGAATTGTTTGATGTTGAAGGTGGAAGCCTTCAACATTGCATAAATATTGGCAAACACAATCTGATGGTGATGGTGGTGATGATGATGATGATGACGATGACGATGACGATGACGATGACGATGATGATGACGATGATGAGGAGGATCACGGTGATGATGATGTTGATGATGATGATGACGATGATGATGACGATGACGATGACGATGATGATGATGATGAAGATGACGATGACGATGACCAGGACGAGGACGATGACGATGATGAGGAGGATCACGGTGATGATGATGCTGATGATGATGATGACGATGACGATGACGATGACGATGAGGAGGATCATGGTGATGATGATGATGATGATGAGGATGACGATGACGATGACCAGGACGAGGACGATGACGATGATGAGGAGGATCACGGTGATGATGATGCTGATGATGATGATGACGATGATGATGACGATGATGATGACGATGACGATGACGATGATGAGGAGGATCATGGTGACGATGATGATGACGATGACAATGATGAGGAGGATCATGGTGATGATGATGATGATGATGACGATGACGATGACGATGACAATGATGAGGAGGATCATGGTGATGATGATGATGCTGCTGCTGATGATGATGATGATGATTATGACGATGACAATGACGATGATGAGGGGGATCATGGTGATGATGATGATGATGATGGTGGTGTTGGTGGTGGTGATGAGGATGGTGGTTGTATTGTTGCCTTTCAGCGCGTATTTTTCCAGGAATGCTTTGGAGAGCTTTGGAAGAGTCCAAGACAGGGGCGCTGGAGAGGGAACAGCTCAGCCAACTGAGCAGCTGGAACTTGGAGGTCAGTGGGTCAACGGGTGAGTTTGGTGATGAAACATGGGATGGATCGAAAAAAGTAGTGCCCCATGGTTAGCTAAGTTGGTTTATAGTTCCAACTGTGGTTTATGGTAGATACATCAAACTACTTAATTATTGGGGGTTATAAACCAATTTCTAACTGGGGAACACCACCTTGTGCTATACTAATTTTGTGGGACCAATATACATTTACGAACTATGTGTGTGTGCGTGTTTCCCAGGGTACTGCACCAGGGTTTGACCCTGTGGATTTGGTGAATGGTTAATTCATCGTAGTTCTTCAACACATCTTGAAACACGTGGTGGTTGGACGAACCAAATATGCATTTTTTGGGGGACAAAAAATTGGATGGCGTGAGTCGAAATGATGGTTGATTCAAGATATATGAGGATCTTGCACCATTCAACCCTCTTTTAGGTGATCAAACAGGACTTTGGAGAGTGACCATTTGCCTTTTTTAGCACCCGACTTCAGGGCCAACCACTCGTGAATATCAAGGGGAAATCAATCATCAAGTCCCCATGGAAATCTTGGTGTGTTCCGTCGCAAACTTTTAACTGTCATTTTGATGGACCAGTTTTTTTTGGTGATGAATTTCACTTATCCCCGATCATATGGTGTATATCTATGATTATCTACGTGTGTTTTCAAAAATTGTTGAACCGGGACTAAGAAACCTGTTGGGTTCAATTGTGGTGGCCTCACATCAATTGCAATTTGTGTTTTTTGGTGCTAGGGTCCTTGTTCAGGAATTTTGGGGTTCCATGGGAACGGGTTATGTTTAAAGATGCTTAAAGGGAAGTTGTTATATCGTATTGACATCCCAGAAAAAAGGTGACCCATCCAAAGATCCGTTTTTTTTTTTAAACAGGGTTTCAGCGGGTTTTAACAAACCTGCAACAACTGATGTATAATAAGGGCTTATTAACCATCTATACACCATCTATCATTGGGGGATACTGTTGTGGGGGTCGGTTGAATCCGCATTACTGGCATGTTTAAGATGACCCTTCTGTGAAAACATCACAACAGCTGGTAGACGGATGTTCATCAGTCCAATATTGGTATTATAGAAGCTGGCACCTGCCAGTTGTGTTTGTTGGTTTATGTTACCTTATGGCAAACCCCGATTGGCTAGTTCGAGATATCTACCTGTTCAGTTAAATTTTGGACTTGATGTAGAAATAAAACTCTTCGCAATGGCTCACATTTGGGCACCGGGAAATCTGAAGCCAAATTTGGTGATTCTTCAAGTTCAATTAAGTTGATGATGACTTGATGTTCCTCCAAGATTTGTTGCATGTTCATATATACATTTTTGTTAGAGAAATCACAACATGTTCCCATCATTTTCCGGGCCATCAACGACCGCACTCTTCCAGGTGATCCCCCTAGGCCCTAAAATGGTGCGACAAGTGCTCGAGCGGAAAAAAGTGCCCACGGATGTCTATGTGCATGTAAAGTTGTGTTTATATTGATTTTTATTGTATATATATACATATATCTTTATCGTTGTTCATATATTATATGATTATATACAGTGTATATATAAATGAATAAATATAAATTTGGACACTTGCTCGACCATTTTTCTATATAAGTGGAGAATGATAAGACTGTTATTACCCATTTAGACCAACTGGAATGCACACCCAAGCATCCTGCCAACAAAGGGATGGGCCTTGCGATTCTTTGGGTGAGATTTGGATCCAAAAGCTGCGATGTGTCCCGGAAAATATCCAAATGACCCTCCGGTGTCCTCAAAAATCCCTGGCTTGGACATCCACCTTTAAATAGTGGGCATTTAAATGGGAAATCATATAGAACTATATATTATAATATATTATAGATGTTTTTTTGTCCAGCTAGCCATGTTACGGGGGGGTTTTAGGGCTTATTACCCAAAAAGTCTACAGATCATCAACATGGTATCCAGGTCACAACCGCCCTTTTTTGGTGCACTACAGAATTGCAGTCACGAGATGTCACGAGTACACCGCCCTGTTGGGTCCCACCCTATCATGTCTATTCAGATCTATCATCAACTTGTTGACTTCGGGCAGGATTTCTTTCATTTCTGCCAAAATTGTGTCACCCAGTGAAGCAACCTTTTTGTACCTGGGACGGTCCTATCAACTCATTTCACCGCGTAAAAACACCTCCTTTGGATGATTTGAGCCCCTACAAACAACCAAAAAGGGAAAATCCCGGCACAGCCATGGCACAAAATCATTGAAATCTTGGCGTGTCAAGCAAGTCCTTTTGGACGCAAGGTCTTGTCTCAAGTCGGGGGTCCGAAGTGCTTTGGTGGCACCCGCCCACCATGCGGTCCTCGCTCGGAACCACTGTGGTTACCATGGCGCTGTGTGTTGCGGCCTGTGTGGCCGCATGTCCCGACCATTTGGTAAACCGGACGCGGTGTAACCCCGTGAACGCCGTGAACGACATCGTGGGGCCCGAAGCTGAAACCTGTGTGGCTGGTATGAACATGATGGCAATGGCAGGGGTCAAAATGATTGCAGATTGACGGGTCATATTTTTGGTACCCAAGTTTCATCCATGATTTGTTTGGACGAGCTTAGCTAAGACATCTGGTATCTTTTTTCTGATAGTTCGGGAGCAAAACGAACAACACTATCTGGGTAAATTTAATCACATGACTAGTTAATAAGGGTAATTTGCTTTATTTCAGGTTGTAAGTGGTTTACATAATATTACTATAAATTACCCAGATACTATAGACAAAATAAATCATATCGTTTGACTTACAACGACATCAATGGCCGACGATGGGTATATGTACAAGGGGAGTTGAGTCAAAATTGCGAAACATCTCAGGTTGGTGGATTGTAAGGAAAAAACATTCGATGCTCATGGCAAAAGATATGATAGTGATAGAAACTTCTCACCAACAATGGTCATAGATTTTTTTTCATTTTCTCATTCTCAGCTATCTATGATCATTGTAATCATCCACATGTTTCCCAAGAAACTCACATAGAAATCAGCTAACGTTTCAGGTTGCTGAATCAACAAAGAGCTCGACCCTGGTTGGATCACTACTTTCTACTTGGGCGTGCAGTTCCATTTAAAATTTATAAGTGGATATGATGTGGATATGTAAGCAATTTGTAACCATATTACACCCCAGTTATTTGAGATATCCCCAGATAATCCTATATATATATATTATATATATACTGTGTATATATATATGATTATATATGGCTTATCAACCACGGATCCGATTCGTGAGATGCTGGAGGTGGGAACTTTTGCTGAATTCCCGGTGGTCGATGCACTGGAGTGGGCCTTTGAATGTGGGCTATCCATCGAATTGACCGTGGGTCTCACGATGTCTTTAACTGGCAACTACAGCGACGAAAGTATCTGGGATGAATGGGATGAACAGCTACACGACGAACGACTTGGCTGGGACTTTTTGTGAACTGGAAAGTACGGTGTGAAAAATCCACAGCTATTTCGTGATATTTAGATAGATATATATATATGTTGCGCATTTTTGCTGCTAGGTTATTCTTGATCCCAATGATGGCTGGATAAATGTGACTCATGTGGCACCAAGCACACCAAGCACACCACTGGTGACGGTTTGGTTGGTGCGTTCAGATGTTTAAACTGTCTTCCGTTGAGTATAGCACCCCCCAAAAAGATGCTGTGGGCATCACCCACTTACCCTTTGGTAAATATACAAAAAGCTATTGAAAATGGCCATTTATAGTGGATTTACCTGAAACATGGTGATTTTCCATAGTTATATTAGCTTACCAGAGGGTACTATCCCTCAACACTTGTTGATCGTTTATAAGGACTTGTACTACCTGCTACAAATTGGGGAGTATGGGCTGGCCCCATTTGGGAATCCCTATCAGTGCTCAGATGCACATCTCCAAATGTCTTGCAAGTCCTGAAAGCCTATATTAACATAGATTGTATTTTTAGGCATCTAAATATGGGAATCATTGTGAATTCCTATCAGATCAATGAAAGCCCCTCTATATTTTCCAGTGCAGGTATGAATCAGAATGTGTTGCAAGTCCTGAAGGATTGGAGCAATCAGATCTCCAATAAGACCGTCGCCTGGTGGTGATTTTGAGCAGGGATTTATGGCAAGGGGATATGGAGCAACATACCCTATACAAGAATGTAAAGATATTTGAAGTGGGATATGATCTAACAGAAATGGAGGCTTGAAGCAAATATAGATTAGCATATATATATATGATATATGACCAATAGATATTTACGAGCATGGAACAGGATTTTGATAGGAAAACTGAGCGGTGAACTGTTCAAGGAAATTGTCATCAGGTTGGAGGTTTTTTCCGAGAATCTATGAACCAATCGTGTCAAACTTGACAGAAGCACATGTGTCAGGTTTCAGGAATCCTTTGCAACAACACTTTGACTTGGTTTGACTGGAGAATATCTTGTGGCTTCAGCCAAGGGCAAACTTTAGCAGGATACCCATCAGAGTCTTGTTATGTCTTGCTGCCCTTTCCCGGCAACTAAAACCTTGCAGGCCACTCTAATACTTCGGTAGGGTCTCTAAAAGAATTTCCTAGACTTGGTTGATATTAGTTAAGTTGGGAAAATGGGATCCGAAAACCTCTATATTTGTAGGTGAAAAACCATGGTTTCCGCTTTCCAAATTAATTGCTTAAAAATCTCCCATCTCCCCCATACTTTGATGCTGAAATCTTCAAGGGTTGCGCCGTATTTTCCGGGACTTCAGGATGGAATGAAGCTGAAAGGCGTTACCTTAGGCCAAATCAAGACACTGGGTCGATGATCAACGGCTTTGGGCAGTTGTGGATTCATGGATGGTAATTTCATAGGTTTTAGACCCATCCTCCTTCCCCATATACCCTCTGGTAAACATACAAAAAACTATGGAAAAACACAATCTTTAATAGGTAAACCAACTATAAGTCACCCATTTTTCATAGCTATGTTCGTTTACCAGAGAGTATGTGTTATTTTTTTGGGTTCCTTAATCAAATCCATGTGGGCCGAGTTAAAATGAGTTATATTATACTAGTATAAGCAGCATTTTTGTGGGTCATAATGGGGCTATAAAACCAACCCAGTTCTTTTGGATACAATGGTATGTAGTCAACTTAGTCAACTTAGTCTGATCAGTCTGATCTTTGTGTTTGAGAATGGGATACACCTACATAATTTTGGGGTATTAAATTGTCAGACCAATGGTTTTGGGGTAGAACCACCCACATGGCAACCGCCAAATACATAGAACCTGGCAATGAAATTGTAGATCTCTTCAACCAACACGAACAACTTTTCTATCTGTTTGGAGGTTCCTAGACTATATGCAGAACTATAGTTGTTTGATGATGGTATTTGTGTGTATGTTCAAATATATATATATATATATGTATATATATATATATATATATTTATAGGTATAGATAGATAATTGATGATAATTGTTCATATCGCTGTTTGAATGTTCAGTGCTTTGGGAGCACTTACATACAATATCTTACAATTACTGTAATTATTGTTGGATAATTGTGAGATACCACATATCTATATAATATATATATATCCATATTTTATCTATGTACATTTTCTACATACAAAATACAGTAATACAGTAATGAGTGTGTTCCTGTATAATATATTTTCGCTTAAACTAAGTAACCATTGGTGATGCAGAGTAGATCTTGTTGCAGCTCATTGGATGATTTGTTGCCGAGTGCCCTTTTACATGTAGCATTTTTCGAATAGAAAAAGGGGCTTTCATTGCACATGATATTTTCCAGGATATACCCTCTGGTTATTTAACATAGCGATGGACAATCACCATTTTTCATATGTAAATCGATGGTCTAACATTGTAATCATCCATAAATAGACCATTTTTCACAGCATCAACTTACTGGGAGGTAATTCCTTTACACATATATATATATATACACCGTTATATACCCATATATTTCCCTTGTATATTCCCATTCGATGAAATTTTAAGGATGTGCACCCGCTTCTGCGTCATGGACGATGAGAGCTCAGAGGAGAAGATGGTACAGCTCTATCGCTCCTTTTTGGGGGACGGAAACAGCAGCTTGGTTTCAGATGGAGATGTCGGCAACAAAAAAACTTGAAGGTTGGCTTAAACGCTCCATGAACTATAAGTTGTATGTATTGTGTATATATATATTTAATAGGATTACATAGATATCTACATCATAAGACTATAGTTGTTGGAGCTGTAAAACACGACTATGGAGATGTGTTTTTTTTGTCCAAGAACCTGTGGATTTAAGCGTTGATTGGTTGGTTGATGAAAGAAATCAGCCATGTGGTTCATTGATAGTTTCTTATCAAACTCTGGTAACATATACATATTATACATATATTATACATATACTATACATATATTATACATATATGTATGATATACCCGGCTCCGACATGATGTCTTCCGCTTCCAAGGTACGTCGCATGGCATTCCCCTTCTGCTTGGCCCAGGGACCGAAGCCTTTCGCAACGCGGCCGCGCAGGTGGCGAACGACTACCAGCGGCCGATGATCTTGTGGTCCATCCCTCAGGAGCCGATTTCTGGTGGATTTCTGGTGGAAAGATCTGGATCTAGAACTGGTAAGTCCCTGAAAAATGGTTAGAGATGAATAAGTGAAGAAGTGAGTTGCTTGATCTAGAGTTGATGGGATGTAGGGTTATGACTAGCTACTAGGTAGGATGATGCCGAGGTGGCCAGTCAGATGCGACGTGGATGTTTTTGTTTGAATGTATGGGAAACAAACGTATAGTCTTATGGGATATAAGTCTGCTTTACCCAACAGAAATATTTTTTTGGGGGGAACATAAGTTATCCATAAACCATGATTGATCTAGTTATCAATCAACTTAGCTATTGAAAACGGGGGCCCCACCTGGTAGTTGTGACCCAAGGTTTGAGGAAAAGTGAACAATTTGAATTGTGTTTTTGTGACTGATAGATAAACCCAACTGAGAAGGGGTAATTAATTATAAATTATAATCCTTTTTCATAAATGGTGGGGTCCATGTAGGTGTCCTAAATTCACACTAGCTGATGAATCGCTATCGCTTGTTATCCTAGCTTTTCACAGACACCAGTGACAAGCCATTGTTTTTCGAGAAGAACACTATCAGCGAACATGATGCTTAGGTCATGCAGTTAATAATTCTGCTCCAAAACAAGTAATTGGGGCGTGATCTTCATCTCGTCTTATGGACTTTCCAGCAGTACATTGAACATTGTGTTATGCTGTTTTTATATGGGTTTGTCTGAAACTAATCTATCCCAAAAGAAACATGGGCTTTCATCATATTGCTGTCTCTATCAAACAATCACTTGGTGTATGCAAGATTTGCGGACCGAGATAGGCAAGGTCAAACAACATGGAGTGGAGCGGGCCCTGCGATCCCAAACCAACAAGCTAAACCAACTAGTGGTGTGGTTTCAACCAATTTTATACACGTTTAAGAAACATTAATAAACCATCCCCAATTGGGTTTCTTGTTATGGGTATACGCCTATTTGAGACGGTGTAACATGACCGCTAATGAGATTGTTTGTTCTTGGATTGACGATCCCAATTGTCCACCAGCCATTATGTTTGAGACAAGGGGCGAATCCATGCAAATCCCTCCAATCTATGGCCGTCAGATCAACCATAAATAAAGATATACATATAACATATATATATATTATATTTATATTTACATGTTTACTATATTTTATGTTTATAGTTATATTACATATATATATATACTTATATTAGATTTGTACGTATTGGTATGTTTATATTTATATTATATGTATATTTATACACCCCATGTTTGGACATACCAATTTATATCCCACTTTGCTGACCAATCATAGATTTTCTTGTAGGGGGATAACAGTACTACAACGTGGTGTCCCCCAGTTATGGTTGTTGGCTTATGTTGCGCCCATTAACTGGTTCGATATATCTATCAGAAGTCCTCGCTATTGGAGTTATAAACTATCTATAGCCAATATAGTTCAACTATAATATATAGATCTATAAGTTCCCAATCCACAAGTTCCCATTGAAAAAAACATAAAATGCTTTGTTCAATGACCATCGGACCATCGGTATTCAAACCATTCAATCATTGGACCGGACCATGGGACCATGGGACCATTCGAAGATCCCACTTCGGCGCTCGCAGGAGCTTCGAAGATTTCCAATTCTGCCCAAAGATTACAAACTCTCAGAGGTCATCGACTCTCGGGACAAGCTGTTAGAGTTAGATCAGTGGTGAATAAGCATGTGCAATGAAATATTAATGATTATTGGTTAGATAAGCATGTGTTGAATAATATAATATAAAATGATAGTTATAAAAATAAGTGCTTATATATATTATATTATATTATATTATATACTATCATTATATGTGTCATTATCAGTAACATAATGATACATGATGTATTTAATTCGTGGTCACCATTCGACATGCATTTTTTATTCTACAGATTTTCTGGGATGGATTTCACCAAGCCAAAAATAACTCCGATAGTGGTTGAGTCTATCGAAGTTATCTTAACCAAGAGTAGTACAAAAAAAATGGTAGTCTATGGTTATTGAATGTTATTGAAATATCATTCTAAGAAATGATTCTTATGGTAACTCAAAAAGATATGATAGAAATTTGAAACATTAGGAAGTAGTTCATGTGGGTTAAGACAAATTATAAACCAATAATCATGAAACACTGGGACCTCCGAGTGGCTCCGGTTTTGATTAGACTGATGCTGCATTTGTTTCTGGACTATTTCAAGCAGGATCTAGGTTTTTATTCTGACTTTTGTTTCTTGATTTTAACACCAATATTTTAGGTATGATTATGATCGATTATTGTTTTTTTTCCAGTTGTTCTGTCTTTGATAATCGCTTTGAAAGTTATTGTAATGCTGCCGCTAGCTGGCTCACATTCCACTTCTTTGGAATGAGAGGATTCTGTGGACTGGATTGGTCAAAGTTTCAAGCCAAGTCGCCACGCAGTTTGGTGCAACCGGTGGAAAGACAGCCTGGGATAGTCCAGATATAACCCACATATTTCATTATAATCCCATCTATATGTATATATTCTATAATCTAAGTGGGGATATGCCATATTTATGTTAGAATGTAACATTGGTCCCAACATGCATACCATGTCTCACATGTGGCTTACAGGCCTTGAGCCATTGCCCAACAGTGCAAAAGGCAACAGTGCGCACAGCTCCGGCATCAACAGTTC